>Ga0070741_10001569_pt1 | contig 68523 bp, 65 predicted proteins | sample Coa_R1_4_FD_66440 | JGI IMG/M metagenome (GOLD analysis project Ga0070741, IMG submission 66440) | Surface soil microbial communities from Centralia Pennsylvania, which are recovering from an underground coalmine fire - Coalmine... | ecosystem: Environmental > Terrestrial > Soil > Unclassified ... | reverse complement strand
CATTCAATTGATGAAGTTGAAGAACACTTTGCGTCACTTGAAAGGCGAAGAACTGATCACGCATCTCGGGCTTGAATATTACGACTAAGCGGCGTGTATTCTTGTGTTTCGGGTTCTGCGGTCCTGCCAACGTCGCAGCATCGGGAGCCCGAACCACAAGCCAAAAAAGCACAGCAGAATAATTGCCGCCAGCGAAATCGAGACTGCTGTTGATTGAACGACGTGCTCCGTTACCACGAAAAAATCGCCCGCAATTCCTAATGCCAATGGAACCAACGCGCTCAATAGCATAGCGCTGGCGAAACGGTGAAAGTGCTCGCTGTTTTCTCCGTTTTCGACAATCCTGTGATAGGCCGCTGGCGTCATCAGCAAGATCACGCACAACGTGAGCAGGATACTGCTAACCACATGAATTTGTTTGAGTAATGGCGGCAACTTGTCGAATTCAGAAAGCACGAATGTGATGAACTGAAAGCCAAGCAGAGCCTGCGCACCGGGCAACACCATGCGGATCTCCGTCGAGACCTGCCGGATCCGGTCATCCAAATTATCCTCAGCTTTAGCTTTGCCCACGATCCTTTTCTCCCCAAGTCAACTAAACGCGCTTTTAACTTCCGGATTCATTGGAAAAGCCTAGCCCATACCAGAGCAGTCCCGATAAGACGGTCGCACTCAATCCAATGACGGCGCTCCATGTTGGCCCTGCTACTTTATTGAAAAAAACGTAGATCGAAATCCCAATCGAAGCTGCAAAGGGAAGCAGCGCAATCGTCATGGTTTGGACCACGAAGGCATTAAACTCTTTGTCGTCTTTACCTTTTTCGACTATCCGGTGGTAAGGAGCAGGCGCGACCAGCAGAACGATGGAAAAGATATTCAAAACCAGCGCCGCCAAAACCAGGTATTGCAAAATTGACGGGAACTGCTGATATCCGGGTTCGAAGACCGCCCGATAAAGCGCTCCGAGCAGGATCTGCTCTCCCAAAATCAGAGTTCGTCCTTCATCCAATGCATTTTGCGTCTTTTGATCGATGCTGGTCATAGAGTTACAGACTTCATGTAGATAGTGAGCCCAGCCGGTGAGTTGTACCCTGCTTTTTAAGAATCCAAAATAGGAAAGACCGTATCAATTAGAAGGGCCGGGTAACCATCTTCATTGGCTTTGCGTCCAATTACTTAGGGGATTCCAAGGATTAACTCTGTTCGCAGGCATATAATTTAAAACACCCGGTGTTCTCAAGGGAGTGCTTATGAAATTTCGACTCATCGCAATAATCGCGCTGGCATTTTGCTGCGCTGCTCCGTGGACGATGGCGCAAAATCCGCCTAGCGCTTCTCCCAGTCCCAGCACCTTCCCTGGCAGCACAACTTCGCAACAAACTGACTCTGCTCCTCCCAAAGCTACGACTGCTCCCGTGCAAGGCGCTGATCCCGACAAAATAGATCACGACGGAGGCAGGAAAGATGTCGATGCCATCGGCACTCGTCACGTGGGTTGTGATCGCGGCATGGGCAACTGGTACAGCCTCGAGAAGCAGATTGGAATGGGTAAGCAATATTCCATGATGGTGGAATCGCAATCCAAGATGATTACCGATCCGGTCATCACTGAGTACGTGAACCGAGTCGGACAAAACATCGTGCGCAATTCCGATGCTCAGGTTCCATTCACGATCAAAGTCATCGACGATGATTCAATTAACGCCATGGCATTGCCGGGCGGATTCTTTTACGTGAACACCGGGCTCATCCTTGCGGCGGATGGCGAAGCCGAACTGGCTGGCGTGATGGCGCATGAGATCGCGCACGTCGCTGCATGCCATGCGGCTCGTGAGAACACACGCGGCAACCTGATGAATATTGCATCCATTCCGCTGATCATGGTTGGCGGGCCAATTGGCTATGCGGCCTACGAAGGCGCCGGTCTGGCATTGCCTCTGACGTTTTTAAAATTCTCGCGAACCTTCGAGGCCGAAGCCGATTATCTGGGATTGCAATACATGTATAAATCCGGCTACGATCCCCAGGCTTTCGTTGCCTTCTTCGAAAAGATAGAAGCTCTCGAAAAGAAAAAGCCCGGCACTTTGTCGAAGGCATTTGCCAGCCATCCGCAGACTCCGGATCGCATTACAAAGTCGCAGGAAGAAATCGCGCAGATTCTGCCAGCGCGTCCTGAATACACCGTAACGACATCGGAATTTGACGATGTCAAAGGACGGCTCGCGTCCATCGAAAATCGGCACAAGATCACTGATACAAAAGACAAAGGCAAGCCGAGCTTGCGGCGAACCTCAGCGACAGATAAAAACGGCAGCGACGATAAGACTACTTCAGACGATGGACGCCCGACATTGAAGCGCCGTCCCGACGACAGCAACTAGGTTTTTTTCTTCAATTGCGAAGAGAGAAGAGAAAAGAGAAGAGCAAAGAGAAGAGTCGAAACGAAGAATCCTGATAAGAGTTCTGTAGGGCGGACGCTCCTGTCCGCCCTATTTTGATTCTTACGATCATGCTCACGTAGGGACAGCCGCCCTCCGGCTGTCCTGAGAAAACTGTCATCCTGAACGAGAGTGTTTCTTCGCTTGCGAAGAAACAATGAGTCGAAAATCTATGTATTTCTGACTGGAATCTTGTAAGACGGACCTTCGGCTCAAAAGGCAAGCTCTGTCCCTCGCCTTTGATTCTGTCTAACCATGCTCACGTAGGGACAGCCGCCCTCGGCTGTCCAGCCGAGCAAAGCTCGGCACCTCCGAACTCGCCACAATTAAACGATCAATGTAGCGCCCTATGGGGTGGACGCTACGGGTGGCCATTCAAGCCCGCAACTATGCCTGTGACATGCAAACATCCCCATTCAAGCCAAAATCGGGCTTGAATGGGGCACCTGTCCCTTTCCTTACTTCAGTGAAGTACTTCTTGAATTATTGCAAGCTTCCTGTGGTTACGTTGACCGGTTTTCCAATGGCATCGCCCGATACTAAAAGTTCCACCCGTCGGTTCTGCTGACGACCAGCAGAATTATCGTTTGAGGCGACCGGCAATGTGTTGCCGAAGCCTTTCGAGGTGACTGAGTTTGTCGCTACGCCTTGTTGCACCAGATAGTCACGCACTGAACCGGCTCGGTTCTCCGACAGTTTTTGATTCATGTTGTCTGTACCTACACTGTCCGTATAGCCGCCGACTTCAATGTTGAGTCCAGGATAGGCGAGTAGAATTCCGGCGACTTTCGCCAGCTTCTCGCGTGCTCCAGGCTTCAACGAGAACTTTCCAGTATCAAACAAAACATCGGACATGCTGACGATGAGTCCGCGTGCGCTGTCGCGAGTTTGGAGAATCTTATTCAGCTGCTCGGACAATCGCGTGCGCATAGCCGCCTTATCTGCTTCGGCTTGTTGCGCGGATAAGCGGGATTTCTCCGCATCAGCTTGGGCTGCGGAAAGCGCAGTCGCTGATGCCGCCTGGCTATCTGCCATATCGGACTTAGCTTTTGCCACGGCGGATTGCGCATCAGCAGCGTCGTTACGTGCCTTCGCTGCATCAGATTCGGCCTGAGTTTTTGCGGCTTGCGCATTCGCGGTATCAGCTTGAGCCTGCGCTTTGGCCGCTTGGGCAGTTACCGTATCTGCTTCAGCTTGAGCCTTGGCTGCTTGCGCCTTTGCGGTGTCAGACTCGGCTTCATGCTTTTGCCGCGTTGCGTCGTCGGCTTGAGCCTGAGTTTGCGCCTGAGCGTCTGCGGAAGCTTGGCGCTCGTTGGCTAGGCGTACGTCGTCCATTTTCTTGACCGCGATCTGTCGGGCGTCTTCGGCGGTTTGGACTGCCTCACGGGCAACGGCGATCAAAGGTTTGGTTGGAACATGCTTGCTCGTGGCATATCCGTCGGCTTTGTTCATTAACTGAACAGCATGTTGATAGCTGTCGCTGGCATATGTTTCGGCGCCCTCAGATTGCGAGATGCGTAAGGCATTGCGCGCTTCAAAAAATTCGAGCGGCAGCTTGGCATTCAGGACTACTGGGTCGAACTTGTATCCGGTAGGAAGATAGCCGCCGCGTTCCATCAGTTCGTATTTGGCGTTGACTGCTTCGACTGATCCTTTGGTGTCCTTACGGATAATGTTTTCGAGCACCACCGCATTGCTGGGTTGCCGTACCGCGTAGTAAGGTTCCGCGGTCACGATCAAGGCAAACGCCTGGAGATCGGTGGTTACCTTCAGCTTGCTGCGGTCATTGTCGCCTACCAATACTTCACCAAGATTAACGGCACGTCCTTCGGGCGAAATGGCCCACAAGATATAAGTTAAATATTCGTTGCCGAAGATTGTCGGCTTTTCGAGATTGCCGAATTCGGCTTCAACCTCAATCGCTCCCCGCTTGCTGTTCACTTCAGCTTGACCTTCTGCTGACGGCATGAGTCCTGTGCCTGCGAAATCTATCTTGGTAGATCCGCTGCGGTGCTTGTAGTTGACGGCTTGCGTCGTGCGGCTGGTTACAACGACGTGGAATGTAGGCGTGTGCGCCATGGATTCAAGAGCCATATTTGTTTGAGAATTAGTTTGCGCTAATGCATTCAGGCTCAGAGCGACTACAGCTGCTAACAATAGTTTTATTTTCAATCTATCTCCTTGGCAGATATCTGCCGTGTTGCGATCTATCAATCCTCGTGTTGGTGACAAAATATTCTTCAGTGGATCTCTGACAATTCATCATCCTTTTCCCACATGTATCCGCGAAAGAGAATGAAACAGTCCAAAGACATTCAGCAGCCACAGAACCACGGCAATGACTACAACCCCATTCAAAATTGACTTGATGGAGGCCTGCATTGGAATGAAGCGATTTACCAGCCAGAGCAGAACACCCACCACGATTAGAACTTCCAGCAATTGAATTAAAGGCATAATCTTTGATCTCTCCTATTTCGCCGGGCTACCCTCTCTCATCCGCTGGAGGTGCCGCCAAGTCGTCAAAAAGCATTTAGGTTAACTCGTGTACACCGTAAGATTCCGCGGTCTACACACGGATGAAAGGTGCCGACTGGGCTGGATGTGGTCGCTTTTGTTCTTAAAGAGATCAGGGCCGGATACAGCGACCTAAATGAGAGTACGAATCAGCGTTCGTAGTTCTGTATACACACTCAGGAGAATTAAGAATGACAGATGTCAGTAATCGCGTCTGAGCAAGACAGCTCACTTTGTGTGAGATTAAGAATCGTTGTATCTGATGAGTAACTGGTCAAAATTGACCATCTTCCTAACCAAGGTACGCGGCATTATGCATCATGAGAGCCAAGAAAGAACAAGCGCTAACGGTTCGATGTCCTACTTGTGGCGCGAAGCGGGGAGAAAAATGTGAACTAAGCACCGGATTGCCCCGGACGGATCCGCACCGAGACCGGCGACTGGCAGTCTTGGACAGTTGACTTGCTGGCAATCTAGAAAGTTTCCTAGGTGTGTTGATAGTAATATACTCCAGGCGTAGAGGCATGAAACGTGACAGTGAGCGATATTGCTCAGACTTGTTTTGGAATCCAGAGTACTTTTGGGAATCCTTGGAAATAAAGAGAAGGAGGGTGGTTTTATGACCTCACAAAATTCTAACGATTGGCAAAGTCTAGCCGAACAAGCCAGCAAAGAACCTGATTCTGCAAAACTGATGCTCCTTATCGGACAGTTGTGCCACGCGCTTGATGTCGAACGTGCAGGGAAGTTATCGCCACCCGTAAATGAGACAAGGCTGTTCCTCCATAGTGCCTAGCGTTCGTCTTTCTCTGGAAACGCTGCGCTGCCACTCGCAGGGGTATCCAGATCATCTATTTCCACTGTTGTTTTTTTGGCATGGACAGACTCTTTCGAATACTAGGCAGACTCTTTCGAATACTAGATGAACTAACTGTCATCTCTGTCTGCAAGGCCGGAATTTGTCGTTGATCGTCTTGTCTTCTTCACCCTGCCAATTCATTTTTCCGCGGTCTTAAAACCGGCGTCGACGTAACATAGCAAAGCATCGCTTGTTTTAATTGGGAGTCGACTTCGTCCGCAATAGTGACCACATCCAGTAATACTTTACTGAAGTCCACGCTGCTCAAGCTCCTTTGCAAAGTGCTGAAGATGCTCACCTGCAAGATGCGGGATTCTTCTACCAACATGGGGGCGGTGTAGCCTTGCTGTCGGCGTATTTCTCCATGGTCGCGAGCTGCCAGGGAAATCGGGGCTGTCATTTCCGAGTCTAGCCGCAAGCGAAGAATGACATCGCGAAGAAGTTTCGGGAGGTGCCCAGTGCGTTCGTGGCGGCTCAAAGGAATACATGTCAGCTCCGCATTTTGCTCAACCAGATTGAGCCAATTCTTAACGGTAGTTTCGCTCTCGCGTTCCAATATAGACGCGACAGATTCCGGCTTTATCCGTTTCATAACGTGAGGTTTTCCTAGTCTTGCGTGAATAAGTTCCTTAATTAACCCGATTCGAATCGGTTTCGCGAGGATTTCATCAGCTTGGGCGAGAATCGCGGACATCGCCTCCTCCAACGCCGGGTACCCGCTGAGGACTATGGTCAATGCTTCAGGATGAGTGTGGCGCATTGCGCTGACCACGGTGAAGCCATCGCCCGCAAGAGGCATGTGCAGGTCTGAGAGAAGGGCATCAAATTCCGATCTTGCGATATGACCAAGCGCGTCGCTCACGTTTGCAGCAACCACAACTTCGAATCCATCCCTTTCCAGTCCAAGTTTAAGCATTGTACGAACAGCATCGTCATCTTCGACGACTAAGACTCGCGGCTTTGTCATGATGAAACTTCCTTAACTGGAGTCTTGGATCTCCACTTATGAACTTAACCTTTGTGGGATCGCGCATTGGGCCGAAATGCCCCTGGTGTCTGTATCTCGGGCGGCTAATAGCCTCAAACAGGCCTGTTCGTGGCTTCAGGCACCTTATCGTTTGGATGGTACTTTAGATGTGGGCCCAGGTACTGTGCAATATTGAACACGTATCAAGGCTCGTAACTCCAGGTTTCCGAGCTTGTCACGATTTATGTCAATTGTGCCTCCAATAAGATTAGAATTAGCGCACGATGAGCCCTGCTCCCGCGCCGAAGAAGAGTCGCGAGTTTAACCCCAAAACTTTCCTAGCGACGATTGGCGATGGTCGAAAGAGCCTAACTTTCTCCAAAAAACAAGGAATCTTCACACAGGGGGATGCTGCCGACGCCGTGTTTTACATCCAAAAAGGCAAAGTAAAACTCACGGTTGTCTCCAAGGCAGGCAAGGAAGCAACCATCGGCATATTGAATGAGAGTAATTTTTTTGGCGAAGGCGCGTTAGCCGGGCAGTCCTTGCGTATGGGATCGGCTGCCGCCATGACCGATTGCGAGATTCTGCGAATCGATAAGAAAGCCATGATGGAAGCGCTACATCGGGAACACGCGTTTTCCGACATGTTTGTGGCCTATTTGTTGGCGAGGAATATTCGTTACGAAGAAGACCTGGTGGATCAGCTATTTAATTCCAGCGAGAAAAGGCTAGCTCGTGTCCTTTTGCTGCTGGCTCACTTTGGCAAGGAAGGCATTCCCGAAACCGTAGTTCCCAAAGTCAGTCAGGAAACCCTGGCGGAAATGGTTGGGACCACGCGTTCGCGCGTAAGTTTTTTCATGAACAGGTTCAGGAAGATGGGCTTCATTCACTACGCGGGCGGTATAGAAGGCGGACTCCAGGTTCATAGCTCGCTTCTTAATGTAGTTCTGCATGATTAGGGTTTCAGAGCGCACCACTACCGCCGATTTAATCCTTCCAATGACGCCATGCGGTAACGTGATTTAGAACTACGATACTTCCAGGCTAGATCACAAGTTGGCTTCCGCGACACTTTTTCTCTCATAGTGCACTTTTGCTCAGACACACGGCAACTCTGGATGAGATAGTCCCATTACTCTGGGATTGTCTACATTTCGGGGTGAAAACCTATAATGTCAAATAATGGAAATGGGAAGCCTCGTGCAACCAGCTCGCAGCTTGCCTTGAAGAACAATCAATTACTCAAGCAGCGTAAACAGCTCAATGAAGCCAATAAAAGTTTGCGCGAGCTCACAGCTCGCCTGCTTCAGATACAAGACGAAGAGCGGAGGCGGATCGCCCGCGACTTGCACGACAGCATCGGACAGATGCTCGCGGCACAAGGCATGTATCTATTTTCCGTCGTTGCGGAATCGAACAATTTAAGCCCTTCCGCCGCCAAAGCTCTTACGGAGAGTACAGAGCTAATTGTGAGGATGTCGAACGAACTCCGCACAATCTCCCACCTGCTTCATCCGCCCTTGTTGGACGAAGTGGGATTGTCTTCGGCTCTGCGCTTGTACACCGAGGGGTTTGCGGAACGCAGTAAAATCAACGTAAATCTGGAGTTGAATCCTAATCTAGGGCGGCTATCAGACGAGTTCGAAATCGCCATCTTCCGCATTGTGCAGGAATGCCTGACAAACATTCACCGCCATTCCGAAAGCCCGACGGCAAGTATTCGCCTCGACGTTTCCTCCAAGGAAATCACGCTTGAAATTAAAGATGAGGGAAAGGGAATACCTCATAAGAAGCGAGTGAAGGCGGCCGCAGGGCGCACGCATGGAGTTGGCATCCGGGGCATGCGGGAGAGAATTCTACAACTCGGCGGAAACGTCGAGATCAATTCCAATAGGCGCGGGACGGCTGTGATTGCCAGGCTTCCCATGGCAAGAACTTGTTTCCCTCACTCAGGAATTATTTCGGAGGAATTGTGACCGGCATCTGAGCAGAAAGGAACCAAGTATTGGGTGCCTCATGTGACATCTTTCTTGAATCTAATCCCAAGTGTTAGCGACTACATTGGATGGGAAGCATAGTATGCAAAGCTGCGGTATCGCCACGGGTAACCCATTCAAGCCCGGTTTTGGCTTGAGTGGGCAGTTCTACAGCTGGACGTCTGCGGGAATCGCGACAAGCTATATTGATTCACCAGAGATACGTCGCCGCAGATTCCGGAGGCAAAGTCGTAGAGAATGAGCGGCTGTGATACCGCACATTAAATGTCTTCTCAAAGTTAGCGGTGTTGGAGACGACGAGAACTGTCCTCCCATCCGGAGTACGAAAGGCGGCTGTTGCCAATTGTTCCTGCTCATTCGAATCGATCCGAACCGAACCGGGCGGCACGAACCGCGAAAAATGCGCGAGCGTGTAATAAGCGACATTGCGGGATGCGTTGTTGCCGTCGAGAGTGATCGCGCCGATGCATCCGGTGCATCCGCCGTCGTTAGTGTGCGGACCGGCATTCGGATCGGCGGCCAGATTCCACAGAAGCACATTGCGGCCCCAATTGCGGACAGCGGCAATCGGTACTCGCCTGACGGATTCAGCAATCGCAAGCGGCCCTTCTCGTGATCCATCGATGGACTGCTCGGTCAGATATAGATTTTTGTTTGGATACTCGTCATGCACCTTGGTTAGCGCGTCCGGTTCTCCGCCGTACAAGTGAAAGGCAGTGCCATCGACATACTTGCTAGCTTCAGGGTCAGCCAGGATCGATAAAGGATACGACGTCACATCTGGATTGTGGTCGTACAACAGGATCTTCGTGTGGATGTTCGCTTTCTCAAACGCAGGTCCAAGATTCTTTGCGATGAAGCGGCCTTCCTCCGGTGCGAACACCGCCATGCTTGGTGTGTTCTTCGGATTCAAGGGCTCGTTCTCTACCGTGATCGTGTCGATGGTGACGCCTTCGGCCTTCATAGCCTGGACATATTTCACGAGGTACGCCGCGTATGCTCCGTAATACTCGGGTTTTAAGTGGCCGCCTTTCGGATTGTCATTCGTTTTCATCCACGCTGGTGCCGACCAGGGGGAGCCAAGAATTTTAATTCGTGGATTGATCGCTAAAATTTCTTTCAGGACTGGAATCACATCGGCGCGATCAGGGCCCAGATTGAATTTGGCCTGATCCACATCGGTTTGTCCCGCGGGCAAATCGTCGTAGGAATAGACGTGCTCGTTCATGTCGGAAGAGCCGATGCTCAGCCGCAGATAGCTAATCGCGATGCTGTTCCCTTGCGTCTCGAACAGCTCTTTCAGCAGGACGCTCCTTTTCGCAGGGTCCATGCGCATGAGAAGCTGCGCGCTGCCGCCGGTCAGTGCCACGCCGAAACCATCCATGGATTGATACTGCGCCATGTCGTTGACATCGACGGTGAGGTTCGAATCGCTCGATTCGGAGAAATGCAATGGGGAGGGCTGAAGAGCGAGCAATGCAGACCGGTCGGCAGTCGTTAGCCAGAACTGGACGTCACGCGGCGCCTGGGCTTGCGAAAATATGGAAGATATGAATGGGAATATTAGGAGTGCATACAGCAAGAACAAGGAGAGCCTGCGATTCATAAATCTCCTTGAAAATCCGGGCAACGATTCTGTGGGTATAGAGCGTGCGGCGCCCGGCAATATTCTATTTAGGACAAACGATTGTTTGCAGTAGGAAAACGATTTAATCATAGCCCGCCAACATAAAAACAGGCAGAGCGGAATTTGTCAAGGGACGTACTTGCCTGAAATTTGCACTTGACCAATCCAGGTACTTACCTTAGATTCCTCAGAACAGTTTTCCCGGGCCCCGATCAAATTTTTATATTTGGAGGTGGCCCGATGCCACGCTTCCGTGTTGGTGTGTTGCTCGACTACGTTGTTAAGGCTACGTTTTCGAGAGTATGCGGATTGCTTCTTCCGACCGTCATATTATTCTGTATCGTCGGGTTCAGCTATGCACAAGTGGATCCCGCTGCTGGGATGTTACCTTTTTCGACGCACATCTCAGAACAGTACGACTCGATAGATCCGGCAACAGGAAACATCATGTTATCGATTCCGGTCATGAGCAAGGCCGGAAAAATTCCATTTTCTTTCAACCTTCAAGGTAACTTTCGAGCCTTTGTTTATGAAGCAGGTAATTACACGAGCAATTGGTCTGTCGGCGATCCGGCCTTTAATGACCAAGAGTGGGGCGGAGGAGGGATCAAGGGCGTGCCTTCGGGAGGAATTGGACTTTTAAACTCTACTACAACGTACTTGCCCTGCAATGGCAGCAACAGCGAAATCGAGCAGAGTAACTTCACGGTTACTGATGCCACAGGAGCGATCCACCCAGTTTCTGCGGTGCTCACTGTCCAGTATGGCCCCTGCGGCATGTCAGGCGGAGGTACAGCACAGACTATCGACAGTTCGGGGTACACGGTTGTCGTCACAGCGGCAAATCCGCCTGTCTTTCACCTTTATGATCGCTCGGGAAATACTCTCAGCGGCGGCTTGATTGATCCGGATAATGTTGCACTAGGTGTAACCACTACGACTTTGAACGCCGGAACTATTAATGTTGCCTGGAAAACGACCTACACCGATACACTCGGGCGGACAGCGATGACTTCGACTATCTATGGCGATCGTTTGTCAAGCGGAACTTCAGCGCCGGATCTATACACATACACTGATGTAAATGGAAATTCGCAGACCGTCCAAGTTAACTACACTTTATATCCACACAGGACTAACTTCGGTTGCGGCGGTAACGAATTAAATAATGGACCCGTATATTTTCCAACAAGCGTTGTTTTTCTCGGGGACGGCGAAACAATCGGTATTTCCTATGAAAGCACGCCTGGCTACGCTGGCAGCGTTACTGGGCGCCTATCACAAATAACCTTGCCAAGCGGCGGATATACAAAGTTTCAATATTCCGGTGGAAGCAATGGCATCAACTGCACTTCCGCTAAATCGACAATTACTCGTACGGTAAACGATGGAAATGCTCACAATAGTATTTGGACCTATACTCCTACCGCCGGGGATACCTATGGGAATTTCACAGTTACCGAAACAGACCCCGCTAATAATACGACGACGTATCACTTCTATGGTGAATTTCAAACCGAAAAAGTTGTGCAAAATGCCGCGGGAGTGTTGAGCACTACCATCACATGCTATAACGGCAATAACACATCTCAAACCGCATGTATTGCTCCGCAGAAGTACCTTGCCATCTTCGGGGAGATCACTCAGACCGACGTTTATACATCACTTGGCGGATCTTCGGCAGCGTCGCTGGTGGAAACGATATTCGACGGCTCTTCTCAACTGGATAATTCGTTCGGTGTTCCAGTCACCATCAAGAGGTACGATTTTGGAGCAACCTACCCGCCAAGCGGAACCCCCACCTCCGAAACCGACATCACTTATGCGAATATAAGTGGAGTTACTTGCGGTTCGACTTCAGTTCACATACTGGACCACCCTTGCCTGATTACAACCTACAATTCGGCTGGAGCTCCGACTAGTCAAACCAGATACACCTACAACGCCGGGGGACATGCGACTGAAACCGATAAGTGGGTGGGTGGATCAAGCTTTCTAAAATCTTACGCCGCATATCAACCCAACGGTGCCTTGGCCTATATCACCGATGTTAACGGGGCTATTACTCATTTTGACCAGGGCAACCCGGCTTATGTTTGTAACAACCTGCTATCGACCACTACGACCCTTCCAATTACCGGCTTGTCAACATCACAGACTTATGATTCAGGGTGCAACGGACCTCTCCCTACACAAACTACTGATCTCAACCAGCAGCCCACGGCCTACGCCTATAACGATCCATTTAAGCGGGTCACCTCGGTCACAGCCCCGTATAATGGCGTAACCACGGCGACGACCAACTATTCTTATTCTCCGACCACTTTTGAGGGTTCGTTACTCGTCAACAACGGTTCGGCCGTGGACACCGTTTATGCTGCTGACGGTGTGGGACGCCTTACTTCAACAAAAAACAGGATTACTCCTGGCTCCTCAAGCTATGACAACCTTGCGCAATACAGCTATGGCTGGACAACTGGTGTCGGAGCATTCATTACTAAGACGCTTCCGGGAGCAACGGCTGCGACCACTACACAATTTGATGCTCTAGGCCGAACAAAAACGGTCACGGATGGGGGCGGTGGGGTCACGTCTTATACGTATTCCAGTAACGATGTTCTTGTCGCAGGCCCAAGCAGCAGCCGTCAAATCGAATATGACGGCTTGGGCAGAATAAAATCTGTGTGTGAAATCACAAGCAGCCTGCCGGGTTATGGCAACTGTAATCCTACGCAGAATACTGCTGCTCATGGCTACCTGACTACTTATGCCTACGACAGTCCGGTTACCAATGCCGTGACTGTGACCCAGAACAAGCTTGGCACCTCTCAGCAACGAATTTATTACTACGATGGGGTGGGAAGACTCATTCAGGAACAAAACCCGGAGACCGGCAGCACTTACTATTATTATGATAAAGCAAGTTCGAATCCGGGTAACGGCGGCACGTACGCGAGCGCTGGCGATTTGATCCAGAAGATAGATGCTAACGGGAACGGCACAGGCTATGTTTACGATTCTATTCATCGCCTTCTAAGTGCTGGCCAAAGTTACAACAATTCACCAAACGCCTCGGCCACGCCTGATAGGTGCTTCATCTACGATTCCGCTACCGTGAACGGAGTTACCACGTTGAACTCTAAAGGTCAGCTCGCCGAGGCATACACCGTGATGCAAGGCGCTGGATGCGGGGCAGCAAAGATAACCGACGAAGGATTCAGTTATTCCCCGCGTGGCGAGCTTACGGATGTCTACGAATCAACTCCCAATTCCAACGGCTACTACCACACTACTGCCGATTACTTCGCTAATGGGGCACTCAAAGATTTGGGCGGCGTTCCCGGACACACGAACCCATCATCAGGTATCGGCTGGACGTTCACTGTCGATGGAGAAGGGCGTCCTCTCGCCGTGACCGATCAAACCACTCCGGCAGACTTGGTGACTCAGACCAGCTATAACTCAGCCAGTCAGCCCACTAATGTCGTTCTTGGCGATGCCAGCGCCTACGGCGGTGACAGCTACAGCTACGATGCCAACACCGGACGCATGACGCAATATTCTTTTAATGTGGTAGGGGCCGGGTACGCGAATCTGCTGTACGAGTCGCAAGCCTTGGATGATGCAAGCTATTGGGTGGCATGGGGCGCTGGAGTTGCAGCGCCTACAGTTGTCGCAAATGCAGCAATCGATCCCAATGGTGCTCAAACGGCAGACTCAATCACCTACCCTGCCAATCCCAATTCCGGAACTACGGTCCTCCAGCAAACCGTCACGCCAAGCGTCGTGGCTGGACAGACGTTCACGTTCTCCATTTATTTGAGAGCGGACTCACCTCAAACAATTTTGGTCGGCTGGAAAACTCCTACTACCTCGGCCTACGCTGACGCAGAAGAGAGTGTAACTACAGCATGGAAAAGGTTCGTCCTATCGGGAGCGGTGCCGAGCGGCGACTCATCTACTCAAATCATAGCTTTCCTGCAAGGCGGCAATTCTCTAACCTCATCGCAGACCATCTACGCATGGGGCGCGCAGTTGCAATTAGGTAGTAGCACAAATTATCAGCAGACGGGCAACGGAGCCGATCCATTTTCGGTGACAGGCAATTTGACTTGGAACTCAAATGGCACGCTCCAACAGCTTTCTATCTTCGATCTTTTCGATACGGCCAACAATCAAACATGCAATTACGGATATGACGATCTTTCCCGGCTGAGCAGCGCAAATTGCGGAACGGCAGCAAATCAAAGCTTCACCTATGACGCCTTTGGCAATATTCAGAAAACAGGTTCGCCCAATGCATTCACGCCGACCTATGCGTCCAACAACCGTATAAATGCAATCTCAGGATGTTCACCTCCATTTAATCCGGCCACTGCCTACGATGCCGACGGCAATCTGCTTTATGATTGCACCAATACCTACACATACGATGCCTACGGGAAAGTTGCCAGCATCAACTCTGTTCCCATTACCTACGATGCGCTAGGGCGCATGGTTGAGAACGGCTCGGGAGAAATTCTGTACAGTCCAATCGGCAAGCTGGCATTGATGACTCGGCAGATCACGCAGAACATTTTCTTGCCGCTGCCGGGCGGAGAGCAAGCGACGTACACGGGAAGCACCCTTCGTTTCCGCCACTATGACTGGCTGGGAAGCTCAAGGTTTGAGTCGAATACTGCCGACAAGGAATATGCCGATCTGGCTTATGCGCCCTTTGGTGAGACTTACTCAGTCAAGAGCAATGTGACCACACCGTACATTTCTTTTACAGGTCAGCAGCCGGACACGGTTTCCAGTTTGTACGATTTTACTTATCGCGAGTACAGCCCTGGTCAAGGTCGCTGGATTTCTCCTGACCCGGCAGGATCGCAAGTAATGAATTTCAGCGATCCGCAGAGCTTTAATCGCTATGCTTATGTACTCAACAATCCATTACGCTACACCGATCCGGCGGGACTGTTTTGCTATTACGGTACTACCAGTGATGATGGCAAAATCGACTTCACCCTTCCCGATGCGAGTGATTGGAATAGTTATGACTATTCCTCGTCCGGTGAAGCGGGCAAGAGGGAATGTGCGGACAATGGCGGCGCTTGGCAGGAAGACGTCTATGACGCCATCGTTACCGCGAACTTTTTGCCAGGAGATACGATTACCAATGACTCTAGCGATGGACAGCTTGGAGCCCCAAATAACGGGAGGAACTGTTCAGCCGGTCCAGCCAGCGCAGGACAGTACGTTGCGGCGACTGCACAAGTAGCTGCGCTGACCGCACAATTTGCCTCTGGATTAGGGCCGACCAATCAAACCTTTGGCCCGAATACGGCGACGTCCGCAGTGATGGGTCAATCTGCTGGAGTAACTGAAGTCCTGGGAGCATATATGTTCACCGGACAGACCAGCGGCCTCTACACGTTCGGGGCAAGCGGAGCCTACGTTGCTGGCGGTAATCCTGTGGCTCAGTTCGTGGGTTCCTTCCGCTGGAGCATATCTGGTGGAGTTCTCTCGCTGACAAATACAACGAGCTTGAGGTCTCTGACCTACGACCACGGGCCACAATACCAACGTGGTTCCTTCCCCACACCGGGAGGCAACATACATCAGACGTTCCAAATAGGTGTGACATGCCACTGATCGTGAAGACGCGAATCCAGTTGCTAATGCTGACACTGACAGCCTGCTTCTTAGGTGGGTGTACGAGCCAGCCTCCTGCTTCACGGCAGGTCTTGGTCGGCAGCTATGTCTACAAGTCCCAAGACCCGGCGGGTAAAGCGTCCGATCACGAGTGGGATCGGCTCACGTTGCAGGAGGACGGAAAGTACGATCTCGTGCAGGGTGGGCCGACCAAAGCCAAGTCTGAGAAGACGGGCTTCTGGACGTTCACTGGAGGCGACCCGGCGCAGGTCATGCTCGATCATGCTGGCTACCCGGCTGTTGTTAAGGGTAACGAAGTACGGCTCATGATCGACTACGACACCGGCATCTGGTACGCCAAAAGCAAATGAACACAGCCAGCGGGCCGTCCTTCGTGGGCGGCCTTGCTGCGTCTGGAAGAAACGCTGCCTACGGCATCGGGTTGAGGGTGACACGTCACCCCCGAATGGGAGCTGTGGAGGAACCTTAGGTTCCCCGGCGGGAACGTGAGTGGAATGAGCGGCTTACAGCGATGAGGCGCGAAAACACTGGCGTTTACAGGTTGCTGTGCGTGAACGTCTGTGAAATCAAGCAGCTAAGAGGAAAATCACTCTTCGGCGGTCGTTCGGTGTAAACGCGGCGGTTGCTGAGGGTGCCCCATCCTTCGCGTACGTTGCAAAGGGTGGGAGGCTCACGGACAGAACGTCAATGCAAAAGCGTGAGTGCCTCCGAAGTTTCATTGCCGGTTTATACTCCCTTCTGATTGAGTAGCGGCAGCATCGCTTCCCACCCTTGCGAAAACCGCGCAAGGATTGGGCACCCTCAGTTGGAATGCATATCCATCCGGAACGTTATGGAATAGGCGAGTTGTTTTGCAGGTAGGGATCCTTCGACTGGATAAGACGTTCTAGCGAACGTCTTATCTGCGCTCAGCGACAAGTTATTTAAGACATTATGGCGGACGGGCGAGGACGCCCATCGCTACATAAAGCTAATGCCTTTCGCACATAAAGCTAGTGGTGTCGCTAAATAAAGCTAGCGCCTTGTCGCTACACAAAGCTTTTTCAGGCGGCTTCCTTCGTCGCCAATGCCTGGACTTGATTGCGGCGCTCGGGGGAGGCTCCGACAATCTTCATTTGTTTCCAGTCATAAGGTAGTTCCTTGCCGCAGTCGAGGCACACAACATACGTGCCGGTTACTGCTGCCGCGCCATTCCGGCGAATACCTGCGCGAACTGTCATAGGAAAGCTAAAACGGTTGTGCCAGCATCCGAAAAACACATCGAGCAGTTTTCCCATCATCTTTCTACCTCCCCGATAGCCGGGCGTATTTCGCCCACAGGAGAGAATCGCCACAGAACTCAGGAATTCTCTAACCGTCTAGGTACTTAGATTCAATTCTGGAATAAAAGGTGCGCTGGCAGGAAACGGGATAGCGGTTTTCCCAGTAATTTTACGGTATCGGAAACCCCGTAGTTGCTGGAAGGTTGAGCCGAAGCTATATTTTTTCCGAGCCAGGCTTTTTGTGTCCCTGACACTTGGAGACGATGGCTGAACGAAGCCGGGTGCGGAGATCGTCGGGAAGTTCGTAGAGTTTGGAATCGCGGTATATTTCGATGGTCTTCTTGGTGGTATCGCAGACAACGTAGCAGTTGTGGCACCACGATAAATGTCCTTCGAGTTCAACCTTGGTACGGTCATCGATTACGCCGTCCAAATAATTGGTCAGCTCTTGCAAGAATTCAGAGCATTTCACTGGTTGCCATCTCCGGGTTCAAGTGTTGGTTTGCCATCTGTACTTCCACGTTTCTGAAAAAAACGGCTCAATCTTTCGCGAAGCTGCAATCGCGCTCGCAACAGTCTCGACTTCACCGCCGGGATACTCAGCTCAAGTGCCTCGGCAGTTTCTTCCGTCGAAAGTCCTTCCACATCTCTCAGGACGAATACCGTCCTAAAACTCGCAGGCAAGCCTTGAATTGTTCGAGTCAGTATCTCCCGCAATTCAGCCTGATTATATTGCTGTTCCGGATTCGGACTCCAGTCCGCGACTTCTCGCGGCAGCGAGTCTTCTTCCGTCTTTACATCCTCATCGAGCGAGACCGTACGTTCCGGGCGCCGGCGACGCAACTTCATCAACGCTTCGTTGACGGCGATGCGTACTAACCAGGTGTAGAACTTCGACTGACCCTGAAACTGCTTTAGGTTATTGTAGGCTTTTAGGAACGCATCCTGCACCACATCTTCCGCATCTTCACGGTTCTGCGTAATGTGCTGCGCAATGCGAAATACGTTCCGGTCGTAGCGTTTGACAAGTTCTTCAAACGATCCGACGTCGCCTTCCTTAGCCGCCTGAACCAGCGCCAGCTCGTCGCTAACCGGCTCACCTACTTTTGGTTGGATGGTACTCATTGTTCCTTCGATGCAACTATTTTTAGGAATTCGTTGGTCGGGCCAAACTAGTATTTTACTTGGTAACCCGAGGCTCGGGCGAACTCTTTTACCATATCCCCGGTTGAGAGTTTGCGTTAAATTTCATTCTGTGGTGCGCCGCGGTAGAACAGGTCCTATCGTGACCGGCGCGATGCGCAGGAAACATCCTATAATCAGAGTTAGCCGAGTGCCAGCAGAATACATTTTGCAGGCGGGACACGCAGGGAAGCATGCCAGATAGTAACTGGGTGGAACAAATTGTCGAGAGAGTGGTATCGCGTACGCTTGAAACTCACCTGCCAGAATTGCGGAAAGAGCTTATCCGAGGGGTGGTCGAAGAGCTTCAACCAGCCTTGGAAAGTGCTGCTGCTCAGCCACTTAGCTCAGGGGAGGCAAGTTCAGAGAATGGTACAAACCTCCTGAAGGCAATTTCCTCGATTCATGCTGGGACGAATCAGAAAGAAATCCTGCGCGCGCTCCTCGATAGCACGGTTCACTACGGCGGACGGGCAGCGTTATTCGTGATTAAGTCAGGCCTTGCGACCGGATGGCAAGGACGTGGATTCATAAAGAGCGACGAAATCAAAGACTTCGCTTTGGATGTGACCAGCGGTCTTGCAGCCCAGAGTCTGCAATCGCGAGTTGCCATACGAGGCATGGCAGATCAGGTGGATCACGCTTTCATCGCGCACTTCGGAGCATCGAAAGATGGGCGGGTGTTGATCCTTCCCCTGCTGCTCAAAGATAAAATTGCTGCGCTCGTCTACGTAGATGCCGGAGTCGATGAGAGTGGAACCATAGATACGAATGCGCTGGAAATACTTGTGACCGCGACGGGTGCCTGGCTGGAAGTGGCGTCGCTACGCAAACAAGTACAAAAAGACGGCCTGTCCGATTCCGCCAATGAAAGATTCGACGCTGTGCCGCCCGCGCCGTCAGCTCCCTCTATTCCGGATCCCTTCGCGGCTCATGCACCAATGCACGTTGCAGCAAAGTCAGCAGCAGTGATGGAGGCAGCATCAGCAGCCGTCGCTCAAGCACCTGTGGCAATGGCGGTAGCAGCCCCCTCTTCAGCTCCAGTGGCAGCCACCCAGATGTCGCCCGAGGATAGCGACACTCATCGCAAGGCGCAACGGTTTGCCCGCCTGCTTTCCGACGAGATTAAGCTTTATAACCAGGTAAAAGTTACGGAAGGCAGAAGTAATAGAGATTTATATGACCGCTTGAAGGAAGACATCGATAAGAGCCGGGTTACGTATCACAAACGTTACGGAAACACTGTAGCGGGGAGCGCGGATTATTTTAACCAGGAGCTTGTCCGCAGTCTGGCGGAAGACGATGTTTCGCTTATGGGACCGAATTTTAGAAGTTGAAGATCCATCGCTTAAACCTGCATCAAACTGAGTAACAGGAATTTTGGAATTAGTTGAATAACGTGGTTGCCTATCTTCGTCGATTCTTTTCAAGCCGAACACTTCTGATCGTAGCCGTGATTGTTACGGCTGGTTCGTTTATTTCGTGGGCAGTTGCTCAATCCGCTGGAACGGATGCAGCCCCGCCGGCACCGACGAAATCGGATTCTCCTAAATCGACTGCGACCAAATCCAAGAGTTCCGCGGCAAAGACTTCAACCTCAAAGAGTGCAAAGAAAAAGAGTTCGGCGAGCACGCGGAAGACGGCAGCAAAAAAGAAAAGTGCACGGTATTCTCCCCGATTACGCCGCATGCGGCAGGCGTTCGTTGCTTCCGCGACTCTGAAACCAATGTCGCGACAGTTGTTGCAGGACCGTACTCCCGCTGCTTATGCGGGCGTCCAGGCCTATGCGGTTCGACACTCCAGGGAAGATGCGGGTGCTTTGGCCTGGCTGGTGCTTGGTTATGCGCGCGTACTTGATCATGATTATGCGAAGGCCATCGATCCACTGAACCGGGCCAAACTGCACGCTGGGGATTTGGGAGATTACGTCAATTATTATCTGGCGACTTCTTACCTGCAAACTGGGCGCACAGTAGAAGCGATATCGGTTTTGAGCGAATTCGACAAAACCTATCCTGAGTCGCTTTTGATTCGTGATGTGCACGTGCTTTATGCAAATGCTTTGCTGACCGATAACCGAGCGCCGGAAGCGGCCGCAATTCTGGAGAAAGATCGTCAACCGATCCGGTCGGATTTGGAACTCGAGTTGGGCCGCGCCTATGCGGCGTCGGGACAAAGCGCAAAAGCCACGGCAATTTTCCATAATCTTTATTTCACGATGCCGCTCAGTGCAGAAGCAAATGAGGCCGAGGCAGAACTCCGTAAATTGGCTGGCTCAACGGCGATACCCGCAAATGTAAACGAACGTCGCGCTCGTGCCGACTTATTGATGAAAGGGAAGCGATTCGGGGAAGCCGCCGACGAGTATCGTAATTTGCTTGGAGATGTTAGTGCTGGCGAGCGTCCGGCGGTTCAGCTCGAAATGGCGAAAGCTTTGCGGCAGGCAGGCCGTAATAAAGAAGCCAAGCAGGCGCTGGATTCTCTTCCCAATCTTACTCCCGAGCTGAATGCTGAACGCCTGTTCAACCTTGGCGAAATGTCACGCGCCGCTAACGATGATGACAGCTTTTTAAAATATATAGATCAAATCCGGCAGATCTCGCCGAATAGTCCCTGGCTTGAACAAGCTTTGCTTTCGGCAGGGAACATTTACCTGCTGCGAAAAGATTATGACCACGCCATCGATTCGTACCGCGAGATGCAGCAACGTTTTCCCGCCGCAGCCCGAGCGTCCTACGCGCATTGGAAAGTAGCCTGGTTGAGTTTGCGGCAAGGGCGGAACAAAGAAGCTGAAAAGGAATTTGAGCAGCAAATCGCGCTTTATCCTGATTCCAACGAGACTCCCGCGGCTCTTTATTGGCGGGCACGGTTGGCGGAAGAAGATAACGATCTGCCAATGGCTACGGCGTATTTCCAGAAGATCTCTTCGCGTTTTCGCAATTATTATTATGGCGAACTGGCGAGGCAGGAACTAAAGAAAATCAAATTCGACGGTGATCCGCCACATTACGCGCTGCTTGACCGCGTGCCTCCGATCGCCGCGGATCCTAAAAATCTAGAGGATGATCTTCCATCAGATAATCTTCGCCTGCAAAAAGCGCAATTGCTGGAGAATGGCGGACTACTCGATTTCGCGGTTCGCGAACTGAAGGCAGCGTCGGAGGAAGAAAAAGGGAACTGGCTCGCTCCGGAAACTGCAAGGATGTATCAGGACGCCGGCCGTTACGATATTGCCCTCGAAGTACTAAAGCATGCCGTACCGAATTATTTCGCAGTCGATGTACCGAGCCTTCCCCGTTCCTATTGGGAAGCTTTGTTCCCTAAGCCATACTGGTTTGATCTCAAGAGATTTTCTTCCAGCAATGCGCTTGACCCTTATCTGGTTGCATCTTTGATTCGGCAGGAATCGGAATTCAATCCTAATGCGGTATCTCGCGCGAATGCTCTGGGACTCATGCAGTTGCTGCCTAAAGTTGGCAAGAACGTTGCCAAGCAAGAGAAGCTGAAGCATTTCTCCGCCACCCAGCTGTTTCAACCGGGAATTAATCTGCAACTGGGCACGAAATATTTCCGTTCCATGGTCGATCAATTTGGCTCTTTCGAATATGCTCTCGCCGCATACAACGCGGGGACGAATCGGGTGCAGGACTGGCTGGGACAAGGGAAGTATCGTGATCCACAGGAGTTCGTGGAATCGATTCCTTTTACTGAGACTCGCGAGTATGTGGAGGCGATTCTGCGGAATGCGAACGTTTACCGGCAACTTTACGGGACGCCGTGATGTTGATGTTAAGGATGGCTCGGGTTGCTTCCGAGTCGATAAGCGGAAGGATCTGCTGAGATCGCGACCACGAGCGAGGAGTTGGCCAGTGTCGTCGATCCAGACTAGCCGAATAAAAAAATGCGCCTGCGTCTGAAGGAACAGGATATAAGGTTTGAACCGACGCCTGCTGACTTGCCGCCGACCGGATAAAGTTGACAGCTGCTATAGCGTTCAGACGGCTACTTATGACTACCCGCCGAGAATTTCTCTTGCAAACAGCGGCTGCCGGTGTTGTAGGGGCGGCATCCTTACGGATTGTTCATGCTGCAACAGCTAACACCAGCAAAGACGCTCCCAAGATCGCGAGTGCTGGTGTAGTTGAAACTGTGCTCGGACCGCTCGACGTGTCGAAGCTCGGTTTCACTCTTAGCCATGAACATATTTGTTTCTTTCCGCACGATCTTTTCAGCGACAAGACCCTGGCAGCCGCCAAGATGGTTGATAAGCTAAAGGAGGCTAAGGCTGCCGGCGTGGACACAATCATCGATCTCTCGCCTTCCGACGCCGGACGCGACGTGCGCTGTCTCGAAGAAGTTTCGCGCAGGTCTGGAGTGCACCTCGTGGCCTGCACCGGCTTTCGCTTTGCGCCTGAATCTTACAATGTCCAGACGGTGGAGCAGATCGCTGAACTTTTCGTTCGAGAGATCGAGCAGGGGATCGAGGATACGGGCATTAAGGCCGGTGTCATTAAGGCAGCTGCTGCATCTGCGGCAATCACGGCTGCTGAAGAAAAAGGCTTCAAGGCAGCAGCACGCGCCAGCAAAGCGACCGGTGTGCCAATTGAAACGCATAGCGATGCTCGCCGTCGCGGCGGTGAGATGCAGGCTGACATCTTTGAAGCAGAGGGTGTCAGTCCCACCAGGGTGTCTCTCGGCCACAGCGATGATACCGACGATGTGAATTACCTTATTGGTCTCGCCAAACGCGGATACACACTCGGGATCGACCATGTATTTTACGGAGCGATCCAGAGTGCGAAGGGCCAGCCAGAATACTTTAAAGAGAAACTTCAGGTACCCTGGCAAAAACGGGCAGGATACGTTAAGCAGCTCATCAGCGCAGGCTTCGGGGATAGAATTTTTCTCTCCAACGACTGGGAACTCGACCGGGGAAAAATCAACCCGGATGGGCTGCTGTTCAACACCCACAGGACCATCCCTTATCTGATGCAAATCGGCGTATCACAGCGGGACATCCATGCCGTCACCGTAGATAATCCCAAACGCTTCTTCGCTCGCAGCTAGGCATTCAGTGTGCCGATTGACTTTATCCGCAGTCATCCCTCTACGCTGATTTTTCCGCTGGAGCTTTGGCGAACAAGATTTCGACTACAAGCAGTCCCGCTCCGACCACAATAGCGCTGTCGGCTACGTTGAATGCTGGCCATTGATACGAGCCTAGATAGAAGAGCAGAAAATCCACAACTTGGCCGTGAAGCAGGCGGTCCCAAAGATTTCCTATTGCGCCCCCGAGAATGAGCGATAACCCTATGCCAGTGGTGGTCATCGTGTGGCTGCTCCTCCATAGAAGAGTCGAGACGATTACTAATGCAACAATCGAAAACAGCACCAGCAATGCAATCTTCCATTGCGAAGGCGAGTCGGCAAAGAGCCCAAAGGCGGCGCCGCGATTCTCGACATGAGTGAGATAAAAAAAACGCGGAATGAGCCTGATGCTCTCATGCAGCGGAATGTCTTTGGCAATGGTCCACTTCGAGAGGCGATCAAGTGCCACGATGAAAAGAGCGATTATGAAGTGGAGTCTGCGCATGTGCAAAATGAATCCTGAGTTATTACCAGCTGATTAGATTACTTGTGTACGGCTGCGGCTTCGATCTCTTTAAGCACGGCGCTGCAACGTTCGCATACTGTCGGATACTCGGAATCTTCACCAACGTGAGTTGAATAGTTCCAGCAGCGCTCGCATTTTTTGCCTTCTGCTTTGCTGATCTGGATGCTCACTCCAGGGGACGATCCGTTCCCTGATGCACTTTGCTCCAACTTTACCGCGGATACGATGAATAAGTATCGAAGTTGTTCTTTGTATCGAGCCAGCACGGTAAAAACAGGTTCCGCGGCCATAAGTGTGACTTGCGCTTCCAGACCGACGCCGATTTGTTTGGCATTCCGCGCTTCTTCCAACGCCTTTAGTACCTGCTCACGTACCGAACGCAGGATATTCCAATCTTCCAGTTGCGTTGCATCAGTGCCTGCCGCACTTGTGCCCAGAATTTCTTCCACACTGGGGAATTTGGTCAAGTGTACGGTTTCGAGGCGCTCCTCCAACTTGGGTAAATATCCCCATGCTTCATCAGAGGTGAAGCTGGTGATGGGCGCCAGCAGCCGCACCAATGCTTCGCCAATTCTCCACATTGCCGTTTGAGCGGAACGTCTCGCAAGCGAATTTGGCGCATACGTATATAGACGATCTTTCAACACATCAAAGTAGAATGCGCTGAGTTCGACCACGCAGAAGTGATTTACTCGTTGGTAAATCTTGTGAAAAGCGAATTCCTCGTACCAACGCATTACATCGGCCGACATGGCAACGGTCTGCCGCAGCATGTATTGGTCGAGGGCTTCCATTTTTTCGAATGGAACTGTGTCTCGCTCAGGCTGGAAATCGTACAAATTCCCCAGGATATTCTTGATGGTATTGCGGATTTTTCTGTAATTTTCCGCGACCCGCTGCATCAAATTTTCCGAGCAGGCCACGTCTTCGCGGAAATCTACCGATGCCACCCATAGCCGCACGATTTCTCCGCCCATGCGATTGGCGACGTCTACCGGATCCACACCATTGTTGAGAGACTTCGACATGGCGCGGCCCTGTTCGTCGAGCGTCCATCCATTGGTGGCTACCATTGCATACGGAGCGCTGCCCCTCGTTCCCATAGCGCAGAGCAGGGAAGAATGAAACCATCCGCGGTATTGATCGCCACCTTCCAGGTATAAGTCTGCCGGCCAAGGGAACTCCTGTTCATTCCCCTGCACAGCCAAATAACTCGAACCGGACTCGAACCACACATCGAGAATGTCAGTTTCTTTTTTGAATGCGGTTCCACCGCAATGCATGCACTGCGTTCCGGGTGCGATCAGCGTATCCGCTTCGGCGGTGTACCAGGCATCCGCCCCAGACTTCGCGAATAATTCGATGACCTTGCGATTGAGAGAGGGCTCGTTCATCGGTTTGCCGCAACCTTCGCACAGGAACACGGCAATCGGAACGCCCCAGATGCGCTGGCGGGAAATGCACCAATCTGGGCGGGTGGCGATCATGTTTGAGATACGCTCTTCACCCCATGCCGGATCCCACTTCACTTTTTTGATTTCTTCCAGCGTTCGGCTGCGTAAAGTTCCACCTTCCATGGGGGTTTCCATGGAAATGAACCACTGCTCGGTCGCGCGAAAGATAATGGGATTGTGGCAGCGCCAGCAATGCGGATAGGAGTGTTGCAGCGGCTCAGTATGCAGAAGCACGCCGCGGCTTCTCAGCAGTTCGATAATCGGGCCATTTGCTTTGAAGACATGTAACCCATCATATTCGGGCAGCCCATTGCGCAAGCGTCCGCCAGAGTCCACATCGCAGGTCGGATCAAGCTTGTATTTTGTACCAGTGATGAAGTCCTCGGCGCCGTGAGCAGGCGCGGTGTGCACCACGCCTGTGCCTTGATCCATGGTGACGTAATCGGCGATTACACCCAGAATTTTCCGCTGCTCCCACGGTAGAAATGGATGGTAGAACCACGTGTGCTCCATCACTTTGCCTGGAAAACGCGCGATTGTTTTAGCACCGAGGAACCCGCATTTCTCGGCAACCGTATGGGCCAGCTTCTCTCCGACGATATAAATCGCGTCTTCGGTTTCGAGCGCCACATACTCGTCAGTAGGATGGAATGCGACCGCCATGGAAGCTGGTATGGTCCAGGGAGTAGTCGTCCAGATTATGGTGTAAATCGGTTTATTGCCGTGGATACGAGCCTCTGCCAGCGCCGGATCGATTGTTCTCGGATCCGATTGCAAGCGGTACTTTACCCAGATCGTGGGACTAGTATGGTTTTCATATTCGACTTCAGCTTCGGCAAGGGCAGTTCTGTCGTGAATACACCAATAGACGGATCGCAACCCCTTGTACACGAAATTTTTCTCGAAGAATGCGTAAAAAGTCGCCAATACCACAGATTCATATTGCGGATCCATCGTCGAATAAGGACGGTTCCAGCGGCCGAATACGCCGATACGCTTAAACTGCTCGCGCTGTAAGTCAAGGAACTTCTCCGCATACTTACGGCAAGCCAGGCGTACGTCGGTAGGGTTCATCTGCAACTTTTTTCCACCGAGTTGTTGGTCTACTTTGATCTCGATAGGAAGACCATGGCAGTCCCATCCGGGGATATAGGGAGCGTCAAATCCGGCCATATTCTTGGACTTAACTATGAAATCTTTTAGGCATTTATTGAGCGCATGACCCAGGTGGATTGGGCCATTGGCGTAGGGGGGGCCATCATGGAGTACATAAATGGGATTTCCTCGCCTCGACTCGCGAATCCGCTCATAAACCTTCATTTGCTCCCATCGAGCCAAAATTTTAGGCTCATTTTGGGGCAGGTTGGCCTTCATTGGGAAATCGGTTTTAGGCAGATTAATCGTAGATTTCAGGTCAAGCGGCACTCGAATAATATCTCCAAATGGTTGATTTCTTTCATTATAGGGAGATATGAAAGAGACTGTCCATTAACGCTGGATTAAAGATCGAGCAGACTCCAGATTCTGCTTACAGTATTCACCCGACGACGATAGTGACTGGGATAGACAGGGTAAACAAGAGTACAATTTTTACCGGAGTGACCTTTAGCGAACAGTAGCATCTAATTGCAATGAACCAGAGGCTAGGCTCTGGTTTGAAACGGGTCCTCGTAAAAAGTTTTTCAATTTATGATGGCTTGAGTTTATCCAAGCAACTTGGCAGTGAATGTGCTCATCAGTCCTAGGGAGAGCTGAATGGATTCGTCCACAACGCGTACAACTTCGGGTCAATTATGCCAATATTAGAAGAAATGACACTAGAAGAAAGCAAGTCACGACCTGCCTCGAACGAACCCGAGTTGCACCTCCTGCTCCCGAAGTCGACGTTCGAAGAGCCGATTTGGAAGTCGCTTTTTCGCAACGTGAATGACTTCTTTTTCCCGAAGAAGCAGGCGCCACTTGTTCTCACATCCAAGCCGATTCCGGTCAAAGACATTTGGGGTTTCTACGATAACAAGAGAAGCGGCGCGCTTGGTTCGACCATTTTTCACATACTCGTAGTAGTGGCGATTATTGTTGGGACCATAATTGCCGGGCGAGCGGTAAAGACTGCGATCCGGCCCGAACATGTGACATTGATCGCCCCGTCGGATGACATTCCGGCCATGGCCCCTTCTAAGAAAGTAGTTGCGGGCGGTGGCGGTGGTGGAGACCGCGATAAATTTCAGGCTCCGAAAGGTAAACTTCCGAAGTTAGCCATGGAGCAAATCACGCCTCCCGCGGTTGTAGTTCGTAACGATCATCCTAAACTTGCTGTAACTCCTACGGTGGTTGTGCCGCCACAAGTCAAGATGGCGTCGAACAATCTTCCAACGTTCGGAGTGCCTACATCCACTGTAATGCCTTCCGGTCCGCCATCGAATGGAACTGGTTCCGGCGGTGGTATTGGTTCAGGTTCCGGTGGTGGCGTTGGCGTCGGTACAGGGCCGGGCGTTGGAGAAGGACGCGGCGGTGGTACTGGTGGAGGCGTGTTTCGTGTAGGCGGTGGCGTTTCGGCACCCAAAGCTCTTTATGCGCCTGATCCGGAATACTCGGAAGAGGCTCGTAAAGCCAAGTATCAGGGTGTTTGTGTTCTGAAGCTCATCGTGGGGCCAGACGGTCATCCGAGAGATATTGCGGTAGCGCGGAGCCTGGGCCTCGGTCTTGATGAAAAAGCTATGGAAGCGGTCAAGAACTGGAAGTTTGAGCCGGCCATGAAAGACGGCAAACCAGTTTCGGTCGCTATCAACGTAGAAGTGCAGTTCCGCTTGTATTGAATCATTCCTCCTAAAGAGAAAGGCCGCTAAATATAGCGGCCTTTTTTATTTGATTCCGAAAATTTTTTAAGCTTTCCGCACGACGCTGAGATGGAGCAGTGCCCGGCGGCTGAATCCTAACCGCTCATACAAGCTGATCGCGCGATCATTATATGCCCGTGTGTGAAGAAACGGCGTTTCTCCCCGCGCTCTTATACTGTTCATTACAGCCTGCATTAAAGCCGCCGCATATCCATGGCCTGTATGATCGGGATGCGTGCAAACCGCGCTCACTTCCGTGTAACCATGTACGTGCAGGCGTTCTCCTGACATAGCCACGAGTTTTCCTGATTGTCGAATACCCAAATACATTCCGAGTTCGCGAGTGCGGGTTCCGAAAGGCCCCGGCTTGGTCAGTTGGGTGAGCTCGATCATCTCCGGAATATCTTCCACTCCCAACTCGATTAATTCGAACGGGGAGAAAGGTGTTTCAGGAGAATCAATGGGCTTCTCTTGCACCATTTGTAGCAGCGGCGCAGTCGCGATCACAGTTAGACCTGAAGGTGGCTCTTGCGCTTTATCGAGAAAAAGAGCTGCGCTCTCTTCCGGATTGAGCAAATCTGCCAGCGCATTGAATGCCTGTTCTGTCGGTTCTTTCAATCCTGCCAAAGGACCTATTTCAACTGGAAATCGGCGGGCCAGTTCGTTAGCCTCAGCGAAGTGAGCCTGATGGGTGCTGAGAGCTGTCCAAATAACATTGTCGAGTGGATGCATTGCCGGAGCCTGCAACAAATATCTAAATCTTGCGGCGAATAAAACTAGATTTCTCGGTGGCTTACGCCGCCTCGGAATGACAATTGTAAGAGAGAATCACTCCTTCAAGTCCACATAATGCACTTGGTCAATTGCGCGTCCCAGGAACCTCGCTCCTAATCGCTGAAATTTTTCCACAGAGTCAGTTGCGAAGAAGGTCTGACGAGGAACTCTACGGCGTTCTTCTTCAGAGCTTCCAATAATCGGCGCACGGCAAAGCAAATCGCTTACCACTTGAGCTGTCGACTCCGCGGAATCGACTATCTTGACATGTGCCGGAGCGACGCGGCGAAGCAAAGGGCGAATTAGTGGATAATGCGTACAACCTAGCACCAGCACGTCTGTAGGATTGGCATCCTGATTCCCGTTAACAAAAGCTTCTTCCAGATAAATCCGCGCAACCTGTTCGGTCACAGGGTGTTCGATCCAGCCTTCTTCAATCAATGGAACCAGTAAAGGGCAAGCTTTTTCTTTGGCTTCAATGCCTCGCGAGGCAAGTGCTTTCGCATACGCGTGGCTGGCTATCGTAGCTTCGGTGCCGATCACAGCAATTTGGCGATTTTTGCTGGCGTGAGCTGCATACTCCGCTCCAGGTTCTATAACTCCAACTACAGGCACACTGGATGCCGCGATAATTTTATCCAAAGCCAAAGCAGTCGCCGTGTTACATGCAATGACCAGAAGTTGTGCGCCATGCTGCTCAAGATAATGAGCCGCTTCCACAGCGTACTTAGCCACCGTCTCTGCCGATTTAGAACCATACGGCAGACGTGCTGTATCACCAAAATAGATGTAATCAGACTCGGGATTGAGTTCAAGTAATGCTTTAAGGACGGTGAGGCCGCCGAATCCAGAGTCAAAGACACCCACGCATGCTCTTCGGGAGGAGGCCATCCGGCTTAGCCGACCTTATCCGTTTTCGTAAATGTCCGATCCGATTTGGCGGAAGAGATGCCGGCAAATTCGTCCACACGTCCACAGCAAGGGCCGGGCGGAATCAATGCTCCATGTGGGCATGTTCTCGGGTGGCCAAGAAAGGTGCAGATTTTATCAGTGGCTTCGCGGGAAAGAATGTGCTCGAACTTGCAAGCTTGCTGTTCAATTTCCGATTCGCTATCGAGGGCTAAGCTGTCGGTAAAAAGGCGTTCCGCGAGGCGATGCCGACGAATGATGTCAGCCGCTCGTTGCCGACCTCTGGAAGTTAACTCCACAATCATACTGCCATCCCCAACAGAAACTCCGGTAGGCTTGAGCGCGTCATGGCAGGGATTCACAAAAGGTTTGTGATTATGCGATTCCGGAGGATGCGGGATCGTTGTTACAAGTCCTAGGTTAGTCATTTTTTCGACAGCCAGACTCACGGGCAAAGCCCCATGAACTTCCATGCGTTCAATTTCGGCGATCTCGCCATATTCCGCTAATGCCCACAACTCTTCCAGAATCTCGTCGAACTGCTCCTCGTCCGCCATGGCAAAAACTTCCTGCGCGGCAATTTTCCCGTGATGCAGTTCGATACGGCGATCGGCAAGACGAGCCACCACGGGATCGTGCGTAACCATTACGATGGATCGTCCTTGACGGTGCAATTCACGGAGCAACCGAAGAACAATTTCCTCGTTTACTGCATCAAGGTTTCCCGTAGGTTCATCGGCAAGCACAATCTGGGGATCGTTGATCAGGGCGCGTGCGATGCAAACTCGCTGCTGCTCACCTCCAGAAAGTTGCGAAGGCAAGTGATGTGCACGCTCCTTTAAGCCAACGTGTTGCAAGGCTGTGAGAGCCTCCTGCTCATCCGTCATGCTATGAAAGTACTGCGCCAGCATTACATTCTCAAGAGCAGTGAGGTAGGGAATGAGGTGGAACTGCTGAAAAATAAATCCGATTTTTTCGGCACGGGCGCGATTTAGTTCGGCGCCCGACAACTTGGCAACGTCTTCGCCACCCAGCCAAATTTCACCCGAAGTGGGACGATCGAGACAGCCGATTAAATTGACCAGCGTGGATTTGCCGGAACCCGAAGGTCCCATGATCGCAATCCATTCTCCAGGCGCTACTTCCAGCGAGAACTCATCCAGGGCACGCACCGTACCTGCGCTTCCAGAATAGACCCGGCTGACATTTTTCAGCTTGATCACGTCATTCCCCTCTTAAGATCATAGCTGGCTGTACACGTCTCAGCAATAAAATCGGAACGATGGCGGAAAGCAGGGCAACTGTCACGCTGCCCAACAAAATAATTGGAAGCACGCTTAGTCTCGGAGATATAGAGGCGTGAAAGTTGGCGCGGCCAATCCACGCTGCCAGGCTTAACCCAACACCGTAGCCAATGATTGCACCCACACCACCGAGAGCGGCTGCCTCCGCAGCCAGAAAGCTGCTGATCAGCGTTTCGGATGCACCCAACGCTTTCATGATGGCAAAATCGCGACGCCGGTCAAACACCCAACCGATCAGTGTGGAGAGAACGCTCAAAGCCGAAGTCAAAATAATCAGAGCGCCTGCCGCGAACAACGTAGCTCGTGTTTTTCCAAGCACGTGCGCTTCTTCTTCCATAACCTGGCGTAATGGGCGTACATCAGCCAACGGCAACGCCTGCTGTAGCCTGGGTACTATCGCAGCGATTTCTTTTTGGGATCCATTGACTGCAACTTCTATTGTGGATGGAGGAATGTGTGTCCAGTTCTCGAAATCGTCGAGGCGGACATATACGCGGCTTTCTTCGGCGGCTCCAGTCTTCAAGGTTCCAGCAGGAGCGAGATGAATCTCTTGGCCATGGAATGTGAGATCAAAAGACTTACCCTGTGGACTAACGGCGGAGAGTGCCTTGGATCCAATTAATGCCTGTTGTGATGCATTCGGCCACCCGGTTACTGACCACCAGCTGTTCAATTTACGAACTCGGTCAAAATCTGTTCCTGCAACTACAACCGGCTGTCCATCCGGAGTGCGCGCAACTATGTACGCGAATGGGACTGCGGTTCCATGGCCTGCGAGTGCAGAATCAACACCGCTCAGCGCGTCGGAGGAAAGCGTTTGACCACCTTTTGCCGTAACCATCACGTTGGCGCCATAGTTGCGAAATTCCTTGTGGAGCTTTGCCTGGACATCCACATAAAGGTTAAGCATGGCGGTTGTAACTGCTGCAGCAACGACTATCGCCAGCAGGGCGGACATCGCGCGTCCGCGGCGCAATAAAGCCGCTCGTACCAACATTCGCAGGAACATCGAGGTATGGGGCGCGGCAGTTCGTCGCCTAACCAGTTCATTGGGCAAATCTCCGCTCAAGCCTCACCTCGAAGCGCATACACTGGATCAAATTTCATAGCACGGCGAATTGCGGTAACGCTGCCCGCAAACGTTACCAGAACTGCAATTGACAGAATTACGGGAAGCAACACCGGTTCAATCGTGATTTGAGAGTTGAAGATAGATTTGCCAATTTGACGGACTAGAAGCGCTCCTCCTACAAAACCTAAAACGCCGCTCATCACTGCGAGCAGCGTCGCTTCTGCAAAGAAGATTGCCGCGATGGCGCCATCGCCCGCTCCCAAAGCCTTCATAAGACCAACTTCGCGGCGCCGTTCGAAAATGGCCGTAGCCATTGCGGCTGAAACTCCCAGAGCCGACGCAAACAGCGCAGCCAAGGTTACCAGCAGCATGAGCCCCTTAATGCGGGACAATAGCGTTCCTTCAGTTTGTTCTACCTGGCGAATTTGTTCCGCATGGGAATGCGGAATTGCATTTTGCAATTGATAAGTAATCGATGCCGCATAAGGAGAGCAGAACCAGCGGTCGTACATCTCCGGACTCATCGATCGCGGGTCGCGGCGCGCGAAAGCGTCTTCTGGCTTAGTCAAAGCGCTTACGTAAACGCGGCGAATCGCACCGGGCTTGCCAATGATTTGCTGTGCCAGACTTAGTGGCGCGACTATTTGATCGTCTTCATCCCCGCCCGTCGAAAGGATTCCAGAAACAGCGTGCTGGTTGCCAGCGATATTAATCGTATCTCCCGGTTTCTTCCCGAGCTTGCTTGCGAGGCGCTCACCCAACAGAATGTCGTTCGAATCGTCAGAGGGCCAGTTTCCTGCCACGCGCCATCCAGCGTTCATACTGCGAACTCCGGTTACGTATTGCTCTTTTCCATAGCTAAGCGGCTTGGAAAAATAAGTTCCCAGCAAAGTGACGTCTGACAAATTGCCGTCAAGTTTGACTTGCACCGGAAGCATGGGAGCGAAGGCCAAGATGTTGTGCCCCCAAAAAATACTTTTTAGTTTTGGAAGATCCTGCTCATCCAAAAATGCCCCATCCGAGGGTGGCTTTAGATTGATTCCTCCGACATCGAGATCGAGAGTGTCTTCCTGTGGCGTGATTACGAGATTCGCATGATAACTACGCAGCTCGCCATTGATCTTGTCCCCGACATCAGTCGCAATCCCAACCATTGCCGTAGTAACACAAACTCCCAGCGCAACTGCGAGTCCAGCCAAAAACTTGCGGCGTTTCTGCCGGCGAAATGATTCGTAAACGAGACGTGTGAACATTGATCGCAAAACAAGTTGTAACAAATTAAGAGCTACGCTAAGGAGCTTACTTCTGGAACGCGCGTATTCCAGCCGCGATATCAGACTCTTTTATAATGACTGATCCAGCAACAAGGTCGGCGTGCAAGGGAATAGGATTGCAGCCGCCTTTCGTCCCAACCGATTGTGGATTCACCGGAGCTCCGCAATTCTTGCAAACCACGCCATTCGTACCTTTATAAAAGCCTACGCTGCCACAGATCTCACAAGCGTCGAAGACCGTGGCAATTTTTCCGTCCGGCTTTTGATAGAGCCAGAAGCGGATTGTGATGCCGTTTTCTTTGGCCGCGAAGCGGTGCAGATCCCCATCCGAAACCTGGGAAACAGGAATGGATAGTTGACCATTTGTGAATGTGACCTCAGTTGCTGGGGAAATCGCGCTTACGCTTTTAGCGTATATGAATTCCGCGGTTACCAAAAAGATGAAAAGAAAAGAGCTGGCGTAAACCGATATCATCCATAACCGCTCACGACGCGCACTCCACAAAGCCTTTCTTCGTTCCGCTGGCGAAGAGGGCAGCGGAGCGGGCTCGCGGCGCTTCATCTCGAAAAGAATCATGAGACCAGCCAAGGCCACGATGGTCACAAAAAAGAAAGCTTCGTTGGTGACGATTGGTCCGATTAGCGCCATCTCCCGTTTTGAGGATGGGAGCACGCCATTTTCGGAGAGCTCGTGTAAACCAGAAACAATCAGCTGAGCAGCCACAAAGAACAAAATCGCCGTGGTCACGCGGAAAAACTTTTGCAAGTTAATCCGGACGCTGCCTTTAACAAACATCACTCCGAACAAAATGGCGACTATCACTCCAGAGAGGGTCCCAATGAAACTAAGTAGTTCGGTGGAATTCAGCGACACTGCCGAAAGAATTAATACCGTTTCTACGCCTTCCCGCAAGATCATGAGAAACACAAACAAGAACAATCCAAGCCGCGAACTCTCGCTTGCGAGCGAGCTGAGTTTGCCCTCGATCTCACCTTTTAGCTTGCGGCCCGTTTTCATCATGAAGATGATCATGCTGGCAACGAAAAAAGCTGCCGCGAGCATGATCCAACCTTCAAAAACATCTTCATTCCAATGCGTACGGGAGATCAGAATCCCGGCGCCAATGCTGGCGAGAAATGCCGCAGTAATAGCGGCATATACCGTCTTACGCAATTCGGGGCGGCCGATTTTTGCCAGATAGGCAAGTGTGATGCCTACAATCAGCGCCGCCTCTACGCCCTCCCGCAATGTAATGATGAACGCCTGCAACATCTAGAAAATGCCTTCTTCCATTTTGAAAATGAATTTCAATTTCAACTTCTCTTAGGATAATCGCCCTTACCGGGAGCGTCAACGAATGCGGGGGCGAATTGCGCAAAAATGGCTCGCAAAGGGAATATTTAAGCCTTTTGCTGACTTTTTTCGCTTACAGCCGCTTCAAGAAAGCTTGAGCTTGATCGAGATGAGGGAACAGCTTTTCTTCGGCTTGAAATGCAGAGGAATGAACGCATCGCCTACTGCCCCGCAGCTTTACGGGATGCTTCAAATGCAACATTTCATGGTAGACAATGTATTCCACCGCATAGCGGGGAACCCGGGGGTGATCAAATATTTTACTGACTACAATCGCATTGTGGGCGGGATCGTAATGACCGAGACTGTTCCGGGCACGCTCGCGGCTCCAGGTCATTTGTGGGCGGGCGAGTAGTCCATTGAAGAATTGGACATTAAGTTCATCGAACAGATCTTCCAAGTTATAAATGTGACCCTGGGCTGATTCAATCCGTTTACGTCCGCGGATTTGCCGGACCAAGTGGGCTTTTTTTGTAATATCGTGGCTCGAGATATAGCGGCGATAGCGTGTCGAGTGCTCCCGTTCTATGGGCTTGCGGTACATCTTCGCCAGCAGAATATGAGCAATGGCACGTAGTACCGGATCAGGAGCGCCCTCCAGCAGGTCCGACAACCGGACGAAAAGCTTTCCCTCTCTAAGGCGGATCGTATTGTTGATATTGGCAAATGCGAAAAACTGAACCGTCAGTTCGGGAAGCGGTGCACGCGGACGCAACTCGCGATATGTTTCCTGGAAAAGTTGGAGAAGACCATCCCTCACTGTGGGTAGATTAGCAGATAGATGGATCATCGCGGCGAAGTTAAAGATTCAATCTTGCGCTGTTGAAGATTTAGCCGGCTTCTTGTGCTTCCATTGTTCTTCTTCCTCCTTCAACAACTGACGATGGTCTTGCGCGCTCGCATCAATGGTCTCCAATGCATTGGTCAGCAGGAATTCATAGGTCTGCGTCTCTTGCTTGCTGGTGTCCGCCGCATCCTTGACAGCCCGCAACTTGGCCTGAAATTCGGTGTCCGATTCGATGACAGGCTTTAGAGCTCTACGTAAATCGGACTTGCGGTCGACATACGTATCGATGTTTTCATTTAATTCGTCATAAACATCAAGAAAGTCTTGTAGACGATCATGGATCTGTTGGGATTTATTGGTCACTTTGGGATCAGTGCGCGCTTGTTCCACCGCATCCAGTCGTGCACGGGCGAAGGTGGCGTAAAGTTTGAGCCGCTGCTCGGGATTCCACGATGCGTCCCGCAATTGATCAATTTCCATCTGATTGAGAGGGTCGCCGTGATGTTCAGCCCGGACGTCGGTAACCATCACACCGATAATTACTACGCATGTAACTGCATAGAGGAGCGTTTTACGAGCGCAAGTCATTTCGCGCCCTTTCCGAACATATTTGAGAGCAGGTCTGTCCGCAGATCTTCCAGGTGGTTCGCGGCTTTTTGCAGAGCATCTTGTTCATCTGCGCTTTGCGTGCGTTCGATATCTCGCAGCTTGAGGGCCATCTTTCGCAAAGCAATCTCGGAGTTCTTAATCTTCTTGCCAGAAGTCTTTGCGGCGTCGTGGGCTTTATCTGCGAAGCTAACCAAGTCGGTTACGGCGGTGTGCGCTTCGTCAGGCTTACCGGCAATATAAAGCTGATCAGCTGACTTGAGCTCACGTTCGGCCAGATCAATGTAAAGACCGGGCTGATCTTGAATGCGAGCCGATTGTGCGCGAGCAATCAACTGGTCTAACGATTGATCCTTGCCGGCAAACCCGAGGGCTGACAGAATGACGATGACCGGAAGAATGACAATCCAGGTACGCATAAGTTCTTAAACTCGGTTATACACGCTTTACTTCTTTTTCGGCTCAATAGCGATCAAACGATGAGTGGCTTGCCACTCCTGGTCGGGATACTTTCCATTCGCCACCTCTAGAAATCGATGATAGTTCTCCGATGCCTTTTTGTAATCTCGCAAATGGTCATACGCGCTGGCCCGCACAAAAAAAGTGACCGGAACCTCTGGTAAAAACTTTGCGCGCGCATCCAGAGCTCGAATCGCTAATTCATAATTCTTATTTTCATCGGCGGCAAATCCGAGGTCGCCATACGCTTCACCGAAGTCCGGTTTTAACTTTACTGCCATCAAGAATTGTTGCTGAGCATCCCCGTAATTCTTTTGCCGCAACAAAGCCTTTCCCAATTGGTCGTGTAAGTCTGGATCATTGGGATGGGCTGCAAGGAGTGATTGGTAGACGGCTTGCGCTTGGACATTCTTGCCGGATTTTACATACATTTCCGCAAGATCGAATTGAGCGGCCGCATCTTTGGGATCTAACTTGATTGCTGTTTGCAATTCTGCCATTGCCTCATCGTTTTGGCCCGCAGTGGCCAGCATGCGTCCAAGCTGCATATGCGCGCCAGCATCTTCAGGATGCAGGCTGACCAATTTTCGGAGTACGTCCAGCGCTTCGGGGAACTTATGGCCGCGCATATAAAGGTTCGCTAATCCAGTTAATGCGTCCACTGAATTCGGTTGCAACACCAAAACCTGTTTGTAGTCCTGCTCGGCATCCGCATAATGATTGGTTTTTTCGAGCAAGGGAGCAGCCGACAGATACGGCTCTACATCGTTAGGACGCAAAGCTGCTGCCTGCCGATAAGCTTGGATTGCCTCTTCTGGTTTGCTCTCTTCGAGCACATGCGCCAGCGAGAGCCATGCTTGTTCTTTCCCGGCTTCCACGTGATTTGTGGGCTGGAGTTTAGTAGCTGCTCGAAGATACTGTTCAGCATCGGACTGGTGGGATGCGGCAAGTGCCAATCCTAAATTTAGATTCGATTCATAGACATCCGGTTTGGCATTGACCGATTTTCGATACGCGGCAATCGAATCTTCCGGTTTCTCGAGTGCATGGTAAACAAAACCCAGATCGAACCATGCTTGATAATTATTCGGATCGTCAGCGACAACTTTGTTTAGCAGCGGTTCCGCGGTAGCGTAGTCTTTCTTCTCAATGGCGGCCTCTGCCTGCGCGATTTGCTGCGGGAAAGGATTGCCATCCGTAACCTTATGATGGCGGACTGTTTTTCCCGCATCCTGAGCGAAAAGCGTAGCCCCAAAGCCAATAAGCAGTACGAGAGCGCTGCCGGAAATCCAACCCTCTTTTCGGCGATTGCTAATGATTTCCATTGGAACGCGAAGCCTCATTGCCGTCCAGGACACGCGCTAAAAATTTACCTGTATAGGAGTTTGGCAGCTGTGCAATGCATTCCGGAGTGCCCGCGCCTACGACGTGACCGCCACGCTCGCCGCCTTCGGGTCCAAGGTCAATGACCCAGTCTGCCGTCTTGATCACTTCCAGGTTATGCTCAATCACGACGATGGATCCACCTGCTTCAATTAGACGGCGGAACGCGGAGAGTAGTTTACTTATATCGTCAAAGTGCAGTCCGGTAGTCGGTTCATCAAGAATGTACAGGGTGCGAATCCTTCGGCGTTTGCCGTTTCCGAGGTTTGCAGGACGGCCTGCGTCGTGTGCGGACGGCTGTAAATGGGCGGCAAGCTTCATCCGTTGCGCCTCGCCGCCCGAGAGAGTTGTTGCCGACTGTCCCAGACGCAAATATCCCAGGCCAACTTCCTCCAGAACACGCAATTTCTCAACGATTTTAGGAGCGCCCGCGAAAAACTGGAGCGATTCCTTCACTGTAAGACCTAAGACTTCGTGAATGTTTTTCCCGTGATAACGAATATCTAAAACTTGCGGTTTGTACCTTGTCCCTTTGCATTCTTCGCAGACCAGTTCGACATCCGCGAGGAATTGCATTTCCACTGTGACCGTACCGTCTCCCTGACATGTTTCACATCGCCCGCCGGGGATGTTGAAAGAAAAATGTCCGGCGGTAAATCCGCGTTTCTGAGACTCGGGAAGCGAGGCAAATAGATCGCGAATTCCTTCAAATGCTTTGATGTAGGTTACCGGGTTCGAGCGTGGCGTTCGCCCAATAGGCGATTGATCCACCAGTACAACCTCGTCAATGAGATCATCGCCTTCGAGTCGATCCCATCCCGCCACGGGAAGCGTAGCACCTGTGAGTTGCCGCTTGGCCGCAGCCAACGCCTGATATAACACGTCATGCAGCAAAGTGGATTTCCCGGAACCCGACACTCCGGTAATTGCGACGATCATTCCTAGCGGAATCTTAATGTTTACATTCTTAAGGTTATGTAATCGCGCGCCGTAGATTTCAATTTGTTCTTTAGTCGGTTTGCGGCGTGTCGTTGGAATCTGTATGCGTAGTTCATGCGAAAGATACCGGCCAGTCAACGAAGCCGCCATCTTTCGAATTTCATCGTAAGTGCCCTCGGCAATAACTTTCCCGCCGTTCTCCCCCGCACCAGGACCGAGATCGACAATCCGGTCCGAAGCTTGCATAACATCAGGATCATGCTCAACGACGAGAATCGTATTTCCAAGATCACGCAAATTGTGCAGGATCTTGATCAGGCGATGTGTGTCACGCGTATGCAATCCAATCGAAGGTTCGTCGAGAACGTAAAGGGTTCCAACCAGACGCGAGCCTAATGAAGTCGCTAGCTGAATCCGCTGCGCTTCCCCTCCGGACAAAGTGGAAGAAAGCCGGTCCATGGTGAGGTATTCGAGTCCGACATCGTTCAGGAAACGCAGCCGCTCCTGGATTTCCTGCAAGAGTTTCTCCGCAATGCCGGCTTCCTGCTCGGTGAGTTGCAGGTTTTCAAAAAATACGGACGCGTCTTCGACCGTCATGCAACTGACATCGCAGATATTCTTGCCGTTAATCTTCACCTGACGCGCCTCAGTGCGTAAGCGTCTGCCGCCGCAATCTGAACAAAGTGAATACCCGCGATACCGGCTGAGGAAAACGCGAACGTGCAGTTTGTACTTCTTGCGTTCGAGATGTTGAAAGAATCCCCGAACTCCGGGGAAGCCGTTACCGCCCTCAACGATCAATCGTCTCTGTTCCGCATCAAGTCTGGCCCAGGCAATATCGAGTGGAATATTCGCCTGACGGGCGAAGCGTTTCATCTCGGTGAACAGAGTCCGGTGCTTGGGTTTTGTCCAAGGATCAATTGCGCCTTCGTTCAGCTTTTTTGATGGATCGGGAATAACTAGTCCAAGATCGAAATCGATCGTATTTCCGAATCCCTGGCATCGGGCGCACGCCCCAAAAGGGTTATTAAAAGAAAACAGTCTTGGTTCGGGGTCTTCGTAGCGAAGGTTGCATTGCTTGCACTTGAAGCGTTGAGAGAAGCGCAACCTTTCGGCAGGTTGTTCATCGCGAGGTGAAGTTTCAAAAATGACTTCTCCCGACTCTCTATAGCTGCTCTCAATCGCGTCTACAATTCGGGCGCGCGATTCGCAGGAGACACTTATCCGGTCAACTAACAGGAAAACTGGTTCGGAAAAATTTATGTCGAGAAGAGACTCGGGCGTGGAGAATTCAAAGATTTGTCCATTCTGATAAAGCCGGTTAAATCCCCTCGTGCGTAGTTCGAGTAGTCGGGACCTCAGCGTATCGCTAAGCGCAGTAACCTTGGTACTTGCTTTCTTTTTGCTGGTTCGGGTTTTCTTTGCTGGTTCCGCGGCAGGCGGCAGAGACGATTGCAGCGGGAAAAATACTTGTATACGAGTACCTTCCGCGAGAGCGAGAATAGCGTTTACAACTTCATCGACGGTATCGCGCTTAACTTCAGCTCCGCAGTTTGTGCAGTATGTTCGCCCTATTCTTGCGAACAGCAATCGTAAGTAGTCGTAAATTTCGGTAGCGGTACCGACCGTCGATCGCGGATTGCGTGTTGTGTTCTTCTGGCGTATTGCAACCGCGGGGGCGATGCCGTCAATCAGATCAGCATCTGGCTTTTCGATTCGCTCCAGAAATTGGCGCGCGTAGGCGGAGAGAGACTCTACATACCGACGCTGACCTTCAGCATAGATGGTGTCGAATGCCAGCGAAGACTTGCCTGATCCGGAAACACCCGTAACTACGGTCAGGGCATTATGCGGGATATCAAAGTCGATATTCTTAAGATTGTGAACTCGCGCGCCACGAACAACTATGGATTCCGTAGACATCGTTATAAGTCATCATCTTAGCGGCTCCGAATCGACAGCAATTTAGTTTGGCCACCCTGTCAGGCAGCTTCGGGAGGGCTAGTGAATCTTTCTATTATAAAGCAGGGTGACACATTGCGAGGTATGTGGAGCTTTTGTTATGTGCCAAACTGTAGAAGAGCAAAAATGTACAGCCATAACAAAGCCATAAAATGCCAATACCAGCTCGTGAGGTCAATCAGAATGTGTTGCGATTCAAGAGGTCTGTGCAGAAGCGAGATTGCCATTGCATAAAAGAGGGCCACTAATCCCAATGCGAGGTGAATTCCGTGAGCGGCGGTGAGTAAATATACGAAGGAACTGCTCGCGCTTGTCGGTAGATGGAAGCCTCGTAGCGCCAATTCCTGCCATGCTTTCCACTGACCGCCAAGAAAACTCAATCCCAGCAATACGGTAATTATCAGCCAGGGTACGCGATAGTTCTCGCCAAGGGATACGCCAGGAATTGTTCGCACCGGCGCAAGCACGATGTCCCGTGTAATCTGCCGCCGTGCCATCTCGATAGTGAAGCTGCTGATGAGAAGCAGTGCGGTGTTTACCAGCAATAAAGTGATTGGGAGATTAACGTGCATCCACTCATGTACACGAGTGTTCGTCTCCAGATTGTAAGTAGTGGTTTGCTGGCGTGCGATGTAAACACCAGTGAAGGTAACGAACATCATTAAAATTGGCGCAATCGCAAGCGCCAATCCTAACCGGGCTCGACGCAGCCGCTGCCCGTAATCCGGAGAACCGTCTCCACCCCGGCCATCGCCCCCGCCGCCATATTCGACAGGTGGAAGAACGCCTCCTCCACCCTGGCCAATCTCCGGTTCCTTAAATCCAACTCTGGAACTAACCCTGGTCATAGCTCAGCCACATCGGTTTATAGGTAACCTACTTCATTTTACTTAATGAATGAACGTAGTGGGCGATTTGCCCAGCTTCGTCGGAACTCACTTGGCCGTCGAATGGAGGCATGTTCCCCTTGCCATTAAGAATCACATTCTTAATCTCGGTATCAGTCAATTTCTGAACTTCTTTAGAGTGGAGATTCTGAGCTTTGAGTTGTTTGCCCATCGTAGTGTTCCCAGCTCCGTCTGACCCGTGGCACATCACACAATGGGACTTAAACAAGCTCTCACCTGCTGAACTTGATTTGCTTTGAGCGAACAAAGAAGGAACTACGCCGGGAAGAAGCGTTGACATTACGAAAACAGCTGTCTTGAATCGGAACTTCGATATCGCCAAGAGTGTGTCTCCTATGGGGAATGTGGCGCGGGAGCGTCTGCAGGCGAACAGTTTACCGCGAACGACTCAACAATAATATGTCATTGCACGTCGAAGAAACACCCTACACTGTGGCGGAATGAGTAGCAGCCTGTGCTTGATCTTTGGCGAAGGTATCCGCAAAAGCGTCGGAAATCGAGAAGCGGATTACCTCTTTGTAATCTGATCCGAGAAATTTCTGTAAGCGGTCCGTATTCATGATGTACTCGCCAGTCATATAAGGGAAAGCTTCAGGGGGAATTGCAGAAATCTTCAATTTCCACAATAGATCGAGTACCTGCCGGAACGCCCATACTCCCGGCACTCGCTTCAAATTTGCGCCAGCCATTTCGATGCAGCGCGCGAAGGTGAGTGGCTCGCCCTGTCCCGCCACATTCAGCACGGTTAAACGCTGAGATTCAGGTTGAGTTCTCCGCAGAATGTATCCGATGAGTCTCGCCACATCATCTATGTGCACGAACTGGATTTTGTTGTCCAAATATTTCTGCCCCATTGGCAACATGCAGGGCAGGCGTTTCCCCGCATTGCGCATTTTGGCGGCTCGTTCGCTGGTTCCGTTCGGTGTGCCCCGGAATGCTCCCAGCAAATAATTTTGCACGCTTGCTCCCGCGAAAATATGTGGACGTAGCATGTAGACGCTGCAGCCGCTCAGGGCTGGAGCCCGCTGCTGAACCACTTGGTCAGACTCCATCTTATGAATTGCATAAGGAAGTGTGTGTGCCGCAAGTGGGGCATCCTCAGTCACCGCGGAGAGAAGATCGGATCCGTAAACCGAGGCGCTGCTGGGAAAGATAAACTTCCGCACAATGGGCTCTTCGCGATTCGCCTCACTGATGGCTTCCATTACGCGAGCAGTTCCGGCGACATTGATCTGCCACATGCGATTCAAGTCGAATACTCCGGTGCGGACCGGATCAATCACAAAAGCAAGGTGAACCACGGCAAACGGCCGGAATTCTCTTAAGAGCACCACCAGATCGTGGCAGGAATCTTCCAGCCCGAGATCCATGGCAGAAAAGAACCGGCAGGAATCATCAGCTTGCGGCGGCTTTAGGTCAATCCCAATGACTTGAAAATCTTTCAATAATGGAAGCAGGCGTATGCCGAGATTGCCGGATACGCCTGTTACCACAATTGTAGGTTTGACATTGTCCATTACGAGGGCCGGTTACTGCGGTCCGAGTGTCGGCGGCTTCGGACGCCTGCGCATTCCGTCTGGCAGCGCTCCTTGTGGTGTTGCCGGCCCTGCTCCAAAGTAATCGTCATTCAACGTGGGAGTGGCCGATTGCTGAACGGACTGCATGGCTTCTTGAAAACGCTGCGATTTGAGCGATCCCAAAATCTCGTCGTGTACCTGGCTTAGCGGCAGGGTATCTTTCTCTCCGACTTTATAAATGTAGTACCCGCTCATATCGGTGATCACCGGTGAAATCTCTCCCGTCTTCATATCGAACACGGAAGCCTGCGTTGGAGGCAGGGTGTTGCGGCGCACTTTCGTCATTTTCGTTTGCGGAGGCGTCGTCTTGAAACCCGCCGCCGTGTACGCCTCTGCTTGCAGCTTGCTGAAGTCTTCGCCTGCGGCCGCTCGCGCGCGCAGCTTATCGGCTTCGGTCTTCATGGCGTCTTCAGCATCTTTCTTGCGCTTATCGGTTTCTGCTTCGCTTAGCTTTACTTTGGATGTTTCTTGCTGTTTGGTCTTCGGAATAAAAATCCGTTCCAGGTCCACTTGCTGATAAGCCGCAAGATTCTTGTTGTAGTAATCCTCAATATCTTTATCCGGAACATCAGAAGCTTTTTGCTGCATTGCCTGGTTTAGTTGTTGGGCAGCGACTTGCATGCGGGCGAGCTTCATCATCTCGTCAAATTTCGGTCCTTGATCTGCCCCCATTTCATGGGCTTTTCGTGCCATGACGAGAGCGGTCGCATAGCGGCTGGCGAACTGCTTCTTTGCGGAAGCAGGCATTGTCGGTGCAATAGCATTCACCAACTGCTCAAATTCAGCGCGGGTGACGACAGTTTTGCAATCCGCCTTGTTAACCGAAGGATTGTCGCATGATCCCGCGATAGTGATCACGGGCGTATCGGGAGCAACCGGAGGTGCCTCGGGTTTGGTGTCGGCCGCGGGCATCGGGTCGGTCCCGGCAGCCGAAACAGCCGACGGCGGCTGTGGCTTAGCCGCAGGTGAAGCATTTGTCGCCTGTCCCCAGGCCAAGCCTGCGAACAGCAGACATACCAATCCACGTTGAATCATATTGAGGGTTCCTCCAGAAAAAATCGAAGTGATACAGAAAATCCTAGCACAGAGCTTTCAAATCGCATGTCACAACCTATTTTTATTAGCAGAATCTTGAACTTCGGAGTCGTAAACTGACCAAAAAGCATAATGAGCCCCGATTTGCCCGCCGAATCACGCGAACCGCTTGGCGGATACTTCGCCTGCGGCGATAATGCCAACATGCCCGGAATTCAGGCTCTTTATAGCCCTAGCTCCATGCGTGCGGAGAAACGCGCCGTGGCTGAGGGCTCCGTGGTCGCTGCCATCGCGATTACAACTTTAAAGATCATAGTTGGAATTACTACCGGCAGCCTGGGTATTCTGTCAGAAGCGGCTCACTCCGGACTCGACTTGATTGCCGCAATTATCACTCTGCTCTCGGTGCGAGTTTCCGACAAACCCGCGGATGCAGACCACCAATATGGACACGGTAAAGTCGAAAACTTTTCCGCATTTATTGAAACCGGATTATTGCTCCTCACGTGCATCTGGATCATCTACGAGGCGGTCCGGCGCTTATTTTTCTATCACGTTCAAATTGAGCCTACCTTGGCTGCTTTCCTGGTGATGTTTTTTTCCATGGCGGTGGATCTCTGGCGGTCTCGGGCATTAGGCCGCATCGCGAAAAAGTACGACAGCCAGGCGCTGGAAGCTGATGCTCTTCATTTCTCAACCGATATCTGGTCGAGCGGAGTCGTGGTTATCGGGCTATTTCTGGTCCTCGTTGGACGCAAGTTTGGAATTGGATGGTTACGCGACTCCGATCCAATTGCCGCACTCTTTGTTGCCGGAGTCGTCGTGTACGTAAGTTCGAGGTTGGCTCGCAAAACCATAGACGCTCTTCTCGACGCTGCTCCAGCCGGAGTGCGTAACAAGATCATTGCCGCGGTCAGAAATGTAGATGGCTTGTTGGAAGTGAATCAGGTGCGAATCCGCCGGGCTGGAAATCGTTATTTTGCCGACCTTTCTATTGGACTCGCACGAAACGTGACCTTCCAGCGCTCAGAACAGGTGGCCGACGCTGTAACGGAAGCTGTGCAAAACGTACTGCCCGACGCCGATGTAGTCGTCCGTTCCATTCCGCGTGCTGGTTTTGGCGAAAATATCTTTGACCGAGTACGGGCCGTCGCTACCAGAAAAAATTTTAATGTGCATGATGTGAGTGTTCAGGATCTACATGGAAAATTGCATGTTGAACAACATCTTGAGCTCGACGAGCGCCTCAGCCTCAAAGAGGCTCACGACCAAGTAACCTCGCTCGAAGCCGAGATCCAGCAGGAAGTCCCTGAAATTTCCTCAATCCTGACGCATATCGAAAGTGAGCCAGCAACGATTGAAACTGGGGACGAAATCGTCCGCGACACAAATCTGGAGCGGAACCTAAAAGCTGTGGCTACTGAATTCCCGGAAATTCTCGATATGCATGACATCGAAATAAAACGCGTAGGCGGGCGGCTGTATGTTTCTTGTCATTGCACGTTCTCAGACGACCTGCCGCTCTCTCGCGTACACGATATTTCTACGGAACTCGAGATCCGTTTCAAACAGGAATCTCCCGACCTATTCCGTGTACTTATTCATCCCGAACCTAGTACTGATAACCGGAGATAGCATCATGACAACCGCAGCTCGCGCCACGTGGACTGAGAAACAGCGCTTCACCTGTATTGCAAGCAGTGGGCACACCATTCTCGTAGATGGAGATAAAGAAGCTGGTAATAGTCCAATGGAGCTTGTTTTGATCGGGCTCTGCTCCTGCACCGGATACGATGTCGTAAGTATTCTAAAAAAGAAACGCGAGCCCTTTACGAGCATCGAGGTGCGCGCCGAAGCAGATCGAGCCGCCGGACCTCCGTCTGTTTATACTGACATTCGCCTGATCTATCGTGTGGGCGGAAAAGTTTCCCATAAATCCGTGGAAGATGCCGTAAAGTTATCGGAAGAAAAGTACTGCTCAGTCGCTGCGATGTTGCAAAAGACGGCCCAGATCACTTTTAAAATCGAATATACGGAATAGCCCGTCTTCGGCCGCTCATATTGAACAGACATCATCTTGCAAGGCAAATCCCATCCCGTCCGTGGATATCTCTACATAGCTGCCGCCACGTTCTTTTGGGGAATCTCCGCAACCATGGGGCGCGCTGCCTTTACGGGCCGATTACTGCCTGGAGGAAAAGCTCTCGGATCCATTGATCCCCTTATTCTCGCGCAGAGCCGCACTACATTCTCTTTTTTCGCATTTCTTTTACTACTCATTTCTCGCCGCGGATGGAAAGAATTGCGCGTATCGACAGCTGACTTCGGCCGCTTACTGCTCCTGGGTGTGCTTGGGCTCGCTGCCTCCAATTATTTTTATTATTTGGCGATTCAGAAGACTAATGTTGCGACTGCCATCATCGTGCAATATACGGCGCCCGTTTGGGTCCTTGCTTTTATGGTTGCCCGCGGTCTGCAAAGGCCAACGCTGCAGCGGATAGCTGCTGTGGCTCTAGCCCTCTCCGGCATAGGAATGGTGATTGGAATTTTTGGATCCGGCGGCTTGCGACTGAATATGGTAGGCGTAAGTGCCGCGTTGACTGCGGCCATTTCCTACGCGTTTTATAATATCGCCGGCTTCGGGCTCCTGAAAAAATATGAACGCGGAACGGTGCTGCTGTATGCGACTTTCACTGCGGCGCTGTTCTGGATTGTCGTGAACCCGCCCACCAGGATCATTGCCGCTCACTATTCCTGGCAGCAGTGGTCTTTTCTGCTGACTTTTTCTGTTGTCTCAATGCTTATCCCGTTCTCTTTTTACTTCGCCGGATTGCATCTTCTGGAACCCACGCGAGCGGTCGTCGTCAGTTGTTTGGAACCCGTATTTTCTATTTTGATTGCTGCCGTCGTGTTAGGCGAAGTGATTCGTCCGTTGCAGACGGTTGGAGTTCTCATGGTTTTAGCGGCAATCGTGGTGGTGCAGTTGCCTGACAAGAAGGAAGGAACAGCCATCCCGCCCCTGGAAATGATTGAGTAAACCCCAATCGAGCGGTAAAGCCAACTTGAATCGTTACTTACGCTGCACGACCTTTGGGCATGAACGTGACATACTTTTGACATCTGTGCTGCTGAATCTTTGCTAGCCTCAACTTGTATTTGTGCGAAAGTTTTGAGAACGGAAGTCACGTATGAAAACTCGACAGGGAATTCTTGCAGCAACGTTTATAACCTTAATGTCCGCAGTTCCTTGCTATGCCCATCATCTCGCGGTGGTGGTTGATAAAGACAACAAGGTTGAAAATGTGACGTCAGCCCATCTGATTCGAATCTTTAAATCAGAGACCAGGAAATGGCCGGACGGAAGGGAAATTGTGCTCGTGCTTCACAAGAATTCCAGCGGAGAAATGTTGACCCTGGAACGTCTGACCAAAATGTCGCCCACCGACTTTCAGGCCTTCATTGCGGCTCATAAAGCTTCTATTACCACGGTAGAGTCTGATGAAGATTTGCTGAATCTGGTGCAGTCAAAGCCGGGAGCCGTGGGTTTAGTTGATGTTCGTGCCATCAATGATCATGTCAACGTCGTGAAGGTGGACGGAAAATTGCCACTGGAAGCGGGATATCTGCCGCATCAGTAAGCGTAAATAATGGGTGTCTTCCTGAGCGCAGTTAGGATGTTCGTTTGCGAATATCCTAACAAGTCGAAGGACCCCTGCCTTTTAATTTGTATTTTCAAAGTTCCCTTTAAGCCTGTCTTTCGTTCCTACTTTCCCGCAAGTTCGAGCAAATGAAAATAACGTTTCGCGTAACTCACGTCTTTGCTGATTTGCTCGCGTAACGCTTCCACTGACGGAAACATAATTTCATCCCGCAACCGCTCCAGGAATGAAATCTCAACCGGAGTGTCCGCAATAAGATCGATGGGATGAAAATTCAATAAGTGAGTCTCAATCGCAAAAGAATCTTCGCCAAAAGTAGGGCGATTACCGACGTTCGTAACAGAATCGAAACACTCTTTCCCGATCGCTGCACGCGTAATGTAGACGCCATCTTTCGGCACAAGTTCTTCATAGCGGCTTAAGTTGATGGTAGGCACCGTGTATTTCATGCCGTATCCGCGACCGCGACCGGGTGTGGAGAGAATAGAAAAAGAACGGCCCAACAGATGTCTGGCGCGGCCCACTCGCCCCTCGGTCAATAAATTTCGGATGTGGGTACTTGAAACAATCTCGCCGCGAAGCCGCATCTCCGGATAAAGCATTACTTCGAAGCCCATTTCACGCCCAAACTCCGCAAGCATGTTCACATCTCCTTCGGCTTTGTGACCAAAGCGGAAGTTGTAGCCTTCATGCACCTCACGCGCCAGCAAACGCTCCTTTAAAATGTCATGCGCAAATTGCCGGGGAGCCATGAGCGACAGATCGCGTCCAAAAGGCAGCAGGAGAACCGCGTCCACGCCAGTAGCCTCAAGTAGCCGGACTTTTTCTGGAACTGGCGTAAGCAGTTTTAATCCGGAGTCAGGCCGTAGAATTCGCGTCGGATGCGGTTCGAAACTGACTGCCATCGACTTCGCGCCCTGTATCTTTGCCCGCTTCACAATCTCAGTGAGCACGTGAGCATGAGCTCGATGAACCCCATCGAAATTGCCAACACTAACGATCGTTGGGCCGAAGTCAGCCGGAACATCTTCTAATTTGTGAAAGACTTTCATGAATAGGAATTTAAGATTCTAGATCGAATTCAATACGTGGTCATTCATTGGGTTCTTTGCGTAATTTTCGCGGATTGCGATCCAAAAGTTTTGTACACTCGGCCATTTAAATCTCAAATTCCAATTTCATTCCGTCATACGAGAGTTCTACATTTTTGGGCAAAGCCGCATTGGTTTCTTCATGGGGCAAGTCGTGACAAATATGGGTGAAGAAAGCGCGCTTTGGTTTTACCCGCTCCACAATGCGCAGAGAATTCTCTACCGTCGAATGGGTGGGATGAGGCTTGTGCCGCAAAGCATCCAGAAAAAGTATGTCGAGATCGCGCAGCTTTTCATAGGAAGCATCCGGAATAACACTATGATCTGTCAGGTATGCCGCCGATCCGAAACGGAAACCGTAGATCTCTGTTTCCCCATGGATCACAGGAATGGGTTCGAACCGCGCGCCGAATAATTCCACATCTCCATTAAGCGGGCGAAGTTCTACTTGCGGCAACCCGCCAAATTTATAAGTTGCGTCAAATATGTATCGAAACATATTGCGGATGAAATCTGCCGCCTCGGGACGTGCATACAGTGGCAGTTTATTCGGTTTATGCAGATAGCTAAGAGGACGAAGATCGTCTATTCCAAGAATATGATCGGCGTGTGTATGCGTATAGAAAACCGCATCGAGTTGCCGGATATTTTCGCGGATAGCTTGCTCTCGAAAGTCCGGGGTCGTATCGATTAAGACAAATCTTCCGTTGTATTCGATCAACACTGAAGGCCGAAGGCGGCGGTCATGCGGGTCGGAAGAATGGCACACCGCGCAGTCGCATCCGATAGTCGGCACGCCCATGGACGTCCCGCTGCCCAGCACCGTGAGCTTTGCCTTCATCGAATGAGCGTTCCCGCGCCAGATGCCGGAGTTTGCGGCGGGCGGGATAAGGCGTTCGTAACCTCAACGTAGGCCATGCGCAATTCATAAAGCGCGTTCTGCAAAAAATTCGCTTCCGTATTGGAAAGATTGCCTTTGGTTTTTTCTGACAAGAGGCTAATCGTGTCGATAGTTTGGCGTGCTCCAATGATGTCGAGGCGTGGTTGGCCGCCCTCTTCCTGCATGAGCCCGAGTTGCATCATCGCCGTCATATAGAGCGAGGCGAGAAATCGCTCGAAGGTCATCTCCAAATCTTTGGACGAGCGGCCGCTCATTTCCACTCGCTTGTCCATATCTTTCGAAGATTTATGGTAGGCATCCGCCTGTTCTTTTTGCTCCGCAGCGGTGGGGGGCGGCGGAATAGACGAATCCTGTTCTGTGGCGCCAGGCTGGGCCGCTTGCGGTTGGGATGTTGAAGGTTGACTGGTGGTGTTTGCCGTCGGCGTAGCCGATGACGAGGTTGCAACGTGCTCTTCCGCCGACTCTTTGCGAACTTCGCCATCTGAAGTAAATAGACGGCGATCGGTAACAGTGAAACTTTCTTGTTTTTTCTCAGCCATGATTCGTCCTTAAAATGATCTCGTTGAATTTCAAAAATAAGATTTTAAAAAATATTAGCGAATGGTAGATTCGCGACCGTTAACCTGGCGTCACCCGCGGAAAGTTCGTTGCCCGGCTTTTCGGCTTCACGCCGGATGTAACCCAATGCCACTGATCGTCCCCCGGTTGCAACGGGCAGTGTGGCGGAACTGGTAATCTCTCCAATGTCTTTCCCATTTGCTTCAATCTTTGTTCCCGGTAGTGGCAGCTGCCCGTCGACCTCAAACCCAGTAAATTTGCGGTGAACATTCCCGCGAGAACGGATACGCTCGACAATTTCCTGACCGACATAGCACCCCTTGGTGAAGTGCAACGCGCGTTTCTGTTCTGTCTCTTGTGGCAAATCGCGTTCTCGAATGTCCTTGCCATAGCGTGGCATTCCAGCGGCGATCCGCATCAAATCGAGCGCTTCCGATCCCACAGATTTGGCTCCCGCCCTGATCAACGCTTCTTGCAAAGACGAAATATGCTCCGGCGCCAGCCAGAGCTCGTAAGATTCAATTGCCGGATTATCATTGCGAACTATCGTCAGCTTGATATCGTTCCACAACATATCCGCGACTTGAAGTGGTGCCAGATCCGTCAGCTCTAAGCCTGCCGACCTCAAAATGTCCCGGCTTCCTGGGCCTGCCACTCCAATTGCGGTCAGTTTGCCATCAAGGTTTGCAACTTCCACATCGTCCATGATGATGTATCGATCAAAAAGCGCGAGTACAGTTGGCAATTGCCCCTGATCTGTATCGATTATCAAAGACTCGCCCCGGTTGTAGGCATATAGATCCCCTAGAATGCGTCCCTGCGGGTTAAGCAGAAATCCATATACACCCTGGTTGAGTGCAAGGTCGCGTACATTGTTGGTGATCATGCCATTCAGCCAGCGCACACGGTCGCTGCCGGTGAGCGCGGCTTTTGCCCGCAAGCTCAGATCGTAAACTCCGCACGCCTTCAACAAGATATGGAACTCGCCAGCGACATTGCCGGGAAACGCAACGCTGCCATAGACTCCTGAAGCTGGAACTGACGCCACGTCATGAAAAGCTGAAGTCATACCCATACTGATTATAGCGAAGGCCGAAACGACTCGTCAGAGCTGTCGCTCCAAAGCCCTATGCATGATGCGCATGACAATTCCCGCAATTGCTTGTAACCTTTTCGCGTGCCTAACGCGAAACGCATTGCTGTTATTCCCGGCGACGGAATCGGACGAGAAGTCATTCCTGAAGCTGTAAAAGTCATCTCTGCTTCGAGTGCAGACGTGGAGTTATCTTATTTCGATTGGGGTGCCGATCGTTTCCTCATCGACGGCACCACTGTTCCGCCCGATGGGTTTACAGCCTTGGGCCGCGACTTCGATGCCATTCTTGTGGGCGCATTTGGCGATCCCCGCGTGCCGTCGAACATCCATGCAAAAGAAATTCTGCTCGGCATGCGCTTCAAGATGGATCTCTATGCCAATGTGCGTCCCGTGCGTCTGCTGGATCCTTCGTTGTGCCCGCTGAAAGGTGCAACTCCGGCGGACATCGATTTTGTTGTGATTCGCGAGAATACCGAGGGTATGTATTCGGATGTCGGCGGAACATTCAAGCAGGGCACACAGGATGAAATCGCGGTGCAGGAAGACATCAACACCCGCAAGGGAGTTGAGCGCATTATTCGGTACTCGTTTGAATATTGTGAACGTCACACCAAGCACGACGGCACCCAGCGGCAGCGCGTATTGATGTGCGATAAATCAAACGCCATGACGCATTCCGGAGGACTTTGGCAACGTGTGTTCAAAGAAGTTTCCGAAGAATACCCGCAGATCACAACGCAACATATGTACGTGGATGCGCTCTGCCTCCAGATGGTGCGCGATCCTCGCCAGTTCGACGTGATCGTCACTAACAATATGTTTGGGGACATCATCACCGACCTTGCCGCAGGCTTGCAGGGCGGACTCGGTATGGCGGCCAGCGGCAATATTCATCCCGGCAAGACTTCCATGTTTGAGCCGGTGCATGGCTCAGCTCCGCCAATGGCCGGGAAGAAGATTGCTAATCCTTTCGGAGCGATTCTGACTACGGCAATGATGCTCGCTCACTTGGGGCACTCAGAACAGGCCGGGAAGATAGAAGCAGCAGTGCTCGATGCCGTAAAGCAGAAGAGGACCACCCACGATCTGGGAGGAGCCTTAACAACCAGCGAGGCCGGGGATTGGGTGGCGGAACATGTCGCAAAACGATAACAAGTGATTCATACGAAATAAAGCATATGACGGCACCGTATCAGGGTCAAAGCGGTATTACCGGAAGATTGTCATTCCAGTCCGGTATGTTCGCTACCGAACAGTAAAAAATCTTGATATTCCTCTCTCAATTTTTTCAATATTATTCATCTACTCTGGCTTTAGGAGGGCCGCACTTATGACCCGCGAAGAAACCAACCGTATGCAGGAACTGTGCAAGCTCATTGCACAGGAGCAGGATCATTACAAGCTGATGCAACTTGCCGAAGAACTGAGCCAGCTTCTCGAAAAGAAAATCGATCGCCTCAAGAAATCATCCACCGCTGCTTAAAAGTTCTTCGCAAAGTTTCACACGGACGAACGCGGGATAAAATTGCCTGTGTCTGAATACACACGCCCCCTTCGCACATATCGCAAAGGGTGGGCATAGGCCGGTGCCAAACTAGAGCGGAATTTCGCAGGGAAATCTTAATGGCAGGTTAAGACAGGGCAGCGCTTGTGTGGGGCGGACACTCTTGTCCGCCTAACGTTTCTCCGCCGTATTTGCAGGTAGCGTCATTCCGCCGAAGTCCCGCTTTGAAGATTTCTTTATCCTCGTCATTAAAATCACCACGGCTAGCCATTTGCAAAAGCTGTTGCGACTGTATTTCACTCAGGCCAGCGTGGATGTGGAGCGACGAAATCGCATTTTCCACCTTGAATTCCATAAAGGCGGATCATACACCGGACATCGAGAACGCACGAAACATGACAGCAGCAGTTCTAGGCCGCCTGAAGTTGTTCAGCCCCATCGGACAGCCCCGCGTCACAACTCTGACAGAATGGCACCTCTACCTGCCATTCATACTCCGTCCCAAAAAGTGCCATATCGAGAGTGATGGGAATGGTTTTGGTTCCGCATTTATCGCAGAGCCTAATGGGGGCGGGTAATTGGGAAAGTTTGTCGAGCGCGGTACGAATATCGCCAGTGGGAATGCTCATCAAGGTAATCCTTCCGTTGGTCCAGCGTTATACCAATGCAGGTACTGGATAAACAGCTTTTATTCGAGAGACTTAGGGCCGGAAACACACGATTTAAGACGCCCCTGCGCCTTTAGGCAACTAGCACTTTTGACAGTCTCCAATGCCAGAAAATTACTGCTTCCAATCGCTTATTTTTTTAGAACAAATACTGTTTTTGTTATAACATTTGGGTTATGAGAGGTACCCTTGTGACGGAAAATTGGCGTGACATTTGTGAACAAATCATTGCGGAAACAGATACCCACAAATTACTCGAACTAGCCGATAAAGCTAACAAGGCGATTGCCGCAGAGCAGGACAGCAAACCAAAGCTGGAGTTGCCTAAATCGGCAGCAAGGCAATAAGAGCAGCAAGGCAATAAAGAAAAGAAATGATGTGCAGCTCCGCTCCAGGGCGAATGCTGGTTTCCCTCATGAGCACAAATCTTGATTGTTAAATTATTTTAAATAGGCGTTCAATTTAAATTTAAACGCATCGTAGTGGCGATTGAACTCGATTGTGCCAGCCAAGCGTCAACCCGATATTCCTGAATGGTCAAACAAAGTCAAATGCTTGCGGGAGAGCCTGAAACTAAGCCAAAGTGAGTTCGGCCAAAAGCTCGGCGTGTCCGCGATGTCGCTGTCCCGATGGGAACGCGGTACAGTCGAACCGCCTGAAGGCGCATACATCCGGTTGGGAAACTTGGCGGGCAACTCTTTACGGTGGTATTTCTGGAAGCGGGCTGGACTCACCATCAACGATATAAGGGAGGCGTTACCCGACGAGATCTCCCGCTTGGCGCAGAGCAGAACTGTTCCCCTCCAAATCGCTCACGCCGGAATCAATGCAAAGTCAGCCAAAGAAAAATCTGAGTTCGTTGCCGTTCCCCTGCTTCCCGTGATTGCCGCTACTCCGGGCGAAAAAGGTGATACCGACATCGATCTTGATCAAATTCCTCCCGAAAAGTTATTACCAGCGTCAAAAGAATGGTGTCCCCATCCCGAGGCCACCGTCTGCCTGCGGGTAAAGGGAAATTCGATGTCTCCGCTAATTCTCGATGATTACATTATCGCGGTAGATACATCGGAAGTGCGCCATGAAAAACTTGTTGGCACGATCGTTGTCGCCCAGCACACCAAAAAAGGATTGCTGGTTTCGCGCTTAATACGATTCGATCATACCGATGCTTTGGTCTCCGATCGCCGCGAGTACGATTCTGTTTCCGTTACCGTCGATTCGCATTGGCGGATCGTGGGGCAGGTTCTGTGGTGGATAGGGAAGGCGCGGTAGCCGGCTTTCCTATCGGCTAAATGGCCCACAGTTGCAGCTCGATTTATTCCTCAGAAATATTTCACCCCTGACTTAACTTTACTGACTAACCGGAGGTGAAAAGCCCCAGTGGTAGCTGGGGCTTTTCTGCTGAAGGAGAGTTTTGGGAATCTAAACAACCTTCCTTGCAATGAGCAGTGGATATTCCGTGGCAATTGAGGTTCGCATTTCTTCGATGTATTCGTGCAAAGCCTCTCTAAGCTCGGTAAGAATACGATGCAGTTCGTCGGGGTCTTCTTCCCTCGAAGCCTTGGCACACAAGTCCTGAATGCGGGTCCCTGCCGACATTGCCAATAATCTATCAATTCCGGAAGTTATGTTCGATACAGTACATACGGTATGCTCCCGTAGTTGCCCGGGCGCCGGGTAGCCCTCGATATCCGCGCTTTTTTCGAAGAGTGTTGGGAAAGAAAAGTGTGGGGAAATATGACAGGGCATGGTTCAGGATCACCGGATGCGCTTTGCCAGGGCTGCCAGAACAGGAAGGAGAACAAAATTATTTCGCGTGATGCATTTGCTGTCGCACAGTTTCCACGATCAGCCCGACCACTGCGTACGTAAGTGCATTCGCCGCTAGCACTGTGTAGAGACTAATCGGATAATGCATGCCTGCTATCGAAATCGGACAGGTCAAACAGACGAGAGTCCAGACATCTCGCAAATTAGATGGAAATGTTGCAATCGCATAAAGCGCCCATAAGCCTGCCACCAGAAAGCCAGCAAATGCCCACTCAGCTATTCGGTATTTCATGTTACGGCTCCTGCTGATTCACTCTTCCAACGATTACTACCTAATAGTCTCACTAATGCTTTCCCAAATTCCATCTCAACCTGTCCGTTTTATAGCTAACGAATTTATAGCTAACGAACCGTCATATCGAGTCCCGCGTTTCCCAATGGGGCCGCAGCCAGCATCGCGATTTGCTCGGTTAAGCTATCTGTGATCGCCCATTTATTGTAATGACGGCACTCGGTCCTTTCTCTATAATGTGCTCCGACCGATCAGGTCCCGAAAAAGTATCTTTAGATAAAGCCGAAAATTTAGATACAGCCGAAAAATTATCCCCCCGAATAATTTAAGGAGAACCTTATGAAGCGCATTGTTCGCGGGCTTCTCCGTAGTCACCGTCACTCCCGTCTTCTCCACTCAGTCGCCTTAGCTTCCCAGATAGCTCACGGCATCATGGACGATTTGCGATTCTGTGAAACGAGTGACCCACTTATCGCACTATCTCGGGTACATCGTCGGGCTCGAATCGTTTTGCAATCCAGAGGGGAAAGGAATTTATGAATTCACCACTTAGAAACTTTGTCGTGAAAAACCGTAGCCTCACTTCGCGGTTTTTAAAAAATTCTGCGTTGAGGAAGACGGCTCTTGTGACCTGCGCGAGCGCTATGACTTTAGCTCTCATTTTGGCAGTTGCTCAGCTGGCCGCAGCTCAAACCGAAAGTATTATCTACAGCTTTGCCAATCCGCCCGATGCCTACGGTCCCAGGTGCAATCTTGTTGTCGATGCAACCGGGAACATGTATGGAACCACTTTCAGTGGGGGCATGCACAACCTCGGGGCCGTGTTCATGGTTTCTCCTGCTGGAGTAGAAACAGTGGTCTACAGCTTTGCCGGCGGAGCGGATGGAAGTCACCCCATAGCTGGCTTAGCCCGTAACGCCAAAACCGGAAATCTATATGGCACGACAATATACGGAGGAGCTACCGGGAATGGCACCGTATTTGAGTTAACTCCGGCCGGCGTGGAGTCGGTGCTTTACAGCTTTAAAGGCGGCATAGATGGCGCCAATCCATATTCAAGCGTATTGCGTTTAGGCACTACCATCTATGGCACGACCATCAATGGTGGGGCTTTTGGTTATGGCACCGTATTTAAGCTCACTGCAACCGGCAAGGAGACGATTCTGCATAGCTTCAACTCCGCATTTCCAACCCTGGACGGTTCTTATCCCTATGCGGGTCTTGTCTCCTATAAGGGCCTTCTCTATGGCACAACTACTCTGGGCGGCGCTTCCAACCTGGGCACAGTATTTTCCGTCACTACTAACGGTGCGGAGGCATTGGTTTACAGCTTCAAAGGTGGATCGAACGATGGACAAGGTCCGAATGCAGGCTTGGTCTTCGACAGAAGCGGCAACCTCTACGGCACAACTTATTCAGGCGGCACTGATAACGCCGGCACGGTATTCGCCATCTCTGCGGGCAGCGAGAGCGTGCTTCACAACTTTCACCGCAATAGCTCTGATGGGACCAATCCCTACTCAAACCTGATCTTGTACAAAGGAAATTTTTACGGTACGACATTGCAGGGAGGGGGTACCGCGAATGGCGGCACTGTATTTGAGATAACACCCGGCGGCGCGGAAACCGTGCTCCACAGCTTCACCGGAGGAGCAGACGGATTCAATCCTTACAGCGCTTTGGTCGTGAATGCTGCCAATACCTTTTACAGCACAGCGCTCCAGGGAGGTACATCGAACCTCGGCACTGTTTTTAAGTTGGTTCGCTAGAAGCTCGGGATCGTAGGATGACGGGCGCGCTCCCATTCTATTCCGCACACTTGCGAAGATAGAGTGGGAGTTTTCTTTGCTCAATCGTCGGAGCAAATGGCTCTCCCCATCGACGCCGTTTGCCACCCTCGATTGTCCTCCTTGAATAAAACATTGTCATCGTGAGCGAGAGTGCTTCTTCGCTTGCGAAGAAGCAATGAATCAAAGAAGCAACGAATCGAAGAAGCAACGAGACGAAGGCTCCCAACCTTACCGTCCCCGATCCTTTTGTCATCCCGAGTGATGGACGAGCCGCGCTTGCGCAGTGACAGCAATTCGACGAGCGACTAACGACCATTGTCATCCCGAAGACTCGCGCTTTTACCAGCGAGTCGAGGGATCTTGCGCGCGTTGAGAACATGAACCTACTCTAAGATTTCGGGTGGCGCAGCGCTTCAGCGCTGCGATTCCGACGCTCAGGGCAAGCTCTCGCCATCACATGAAAAACTTACCTGCAATAAAAAATCACGCAGGGACAGCCGCCCCGGCTGTCCAGCCGAGCCCAGCTCGGCAGCTCTCCCCATCGACTCCGTTGCCACCCTCGATTGTCCTCGTGGATTGTCCCTGAATAAAAACACTGTCATCCTGAGCGAGAGCGCTTCTTCGCTTGCGAAGAAGCAATGAATCGAAGAATCCCTACCTTACCTCTTTGTCATCCCGAATGACGGACGAAAGCACCCCGCTATCCCGTTGGCACGGGAACTAAGAACTGCTTTCCTGTCTTAGTGCTGCCCGACGACGATGATCATAAACGTCCCAGGCTTGGCCACCGGACGACCATTCGCTCCCGGTTTTTCCTCAAACTCCATTGTGGGTAAATACACCTTATGCCTCTCCAGGTCAACGTCCGTTGTCTTGGCGCCAATTGGAGTAGTCACGGTTTGCACGATCTCGAACTTGCCGGACGCACTCTCGCCCGCAACGTTAAGCTTGCCGTCCCGGCAGCTCGCGAACGCCTGATGACCATCGAACTTCGTGGCATCCACGCCTGCCCCGATCGGTAGATCGGCGAGCACCTTGCCGTCGTCAGTGCTCATCACAATCAGCTTCTGCGGCTTTCGACATCCAATGAAAAGCCGCCGCTTCGCGGTGTCGATCGATAGCCCCACGGGTGAGCCTCCGGGAGCGACTGGCCAGTGAGCTAAAACTTTCCTTGCTTTGATGTCGACCACTGCCACCTGGTCCTTGTCCTCCAGATTGATATAGACCTTACCGGCGCCGTCGGAGGCAAGAAACTCGGGTTTGCCGCCCAAGTCAATGGGAGCATCGATGGATCCTGTCTTCGGATCGACGTCGGGCTTGAGCGTCATCAGCACTCCATCATCCCCGGAAACCACCAGTACCAGCCCGGTTGCCTTATCGAAAATGATGCCATCAGCATCGGGCCGCGCTTTGATCGTTCCCAGCACAGCATTCGTCTTGAGATCGAAAATCACCACCGCTCCGGCGCCGTCGCTGATGAATCCTCGTCCGGCCTCGGGAGCTAGAGCAACTCCATGGTTATGCTTCTGGCCGGGAATGTCAGCGAGAGTCTTGCCGGAATCGGCATCGATGACCATTGTGTGGGTGCTTCTGGGGACGTAGAGCCGGTGATTGTTGGCATCCAGGGTGATATAGTCCATGCCGCCCTCACCGCCGATGTGAAAGGTGTTTTCGACCGCCCAAGTGCCCTGCGCGGCAACGCGGGCGCTCAGCGTGAGCGAGACCACTGCGATCAGAAGGGTAGCGGATAGATTCCGGGAGTGCATTCGATACCTCCAATAGATATGTAGATATGCTGGGCATTGTAACGATTGAACCTGAAAACTACCTGAAGGAAGAACAACACGACCGTCACGTTGACGTAACATTCGCCATTTCACTTATTGATTTGGAATCGCGGATGATCCACATTTGGGGTTTTGAATCCTAGCCGCTCGTGAAGGGCACGACTCAGACGTGCCGCGCGGCGGCTAGCAAAAGCCTGTGCTTTAGCTCCTGAGGACGGTACCCATTCTCTTTCCAGTACTTTGCGAGAAGTGAGTCTTATTCGCCCAATGGAATCTATGTCCTCCAAAACAAAATCACGTAGAACAGCCGCCTTGAGCCTGCCCTGAGCGTAAGCCGAGGGGCTGTCCCAGCCGAGCCAAGCTCGGCAGTTCTTCCCCTCGACTCCCAATAGTCATCCTCGATTGTCATTCTGAATAAAACATTGTCATCCTGAGAGAGAGCGCTTCTTCGCTTGCGAAGAAGCACCGAGTCGAAGGACCGCTACCTCCTCCATTCTCTATCCCATTGTCATCCCAAATGCCGCGCCTGTGTGGGGCGGACACTCCTGTCCGTCACTGTTGCATGCACTTCCGATGTAGCGACAGCGTTCCTTCGGCTTCGCTCAGGACAAGCTCTCGCCCATCACGCGACAGTTATCGGGAAATCAAGGGATTCAGTTCAACCTGAAACTCACAACCACCTCGATGTCCGACACTACGGGTTCCGTTCCACACATGGCTGGGCTGAATCTCCAGCTCTTCAAGGTTTGCAGAGTAGCGTCGTCCAAAGAACGGGCCGAACTGCCGACGAGTTGAATGTCAGTAACGGAGCCGTCGGTAAGGACAGTCATGGCGACTGTCGTGTCGCCTGTCAATCTGTTTTGGCTGGCAGACATCGGATACGTGGGGTCTGGCGTCTTTACGGCCACTGCGTGCCTCAGACCTTTGCACTGGCGACGTTCAATTGCTCCTTTGGGTGCAACTAATAAGGTTTGGTCGAAAGCAGCCGTTGCCAGATTGTTAACGGTCGCTGTGATCACCTTGCTTCCGTTCACCAGCAATTGAAGTTTGCGCGGATAACGATGCCTTTCAAAATCGAAATAATCGCTGTACTGTTCTCTGCGTCGTTGATCAGGTTGTTCCTGCCACTCATTGCTCAAAATTTCGCGAGAGGCAGAATTGACACAAAAGTCATGGCGCGTGCCCCTGACGTTCTCCTGTTCAACCTGTAAACAAGTTACCTCCACGCCATTCTCGACACGTTGCTTCTGCTTTTTCACTACTAACCCTTCGGAAACTTCCGCGAACTGAAGCAAGCTGATGAGTTCTCGAATGCGTATTGGCGTGAAACCCACATTGCGTCTTGTGTAGAGCATATCGCCATTCCGAATTTCAATTTGCCCAAAATCGCCCATGACAATTTTGCGCCACCAGTGGTCCTTGTTTTCCCATTTGAGTGTCAGATGTCCTTGCGCCGGAACATTCATTTGCGCGACGAAATCGACATCAAGTTGAAGTGGGCTTTCATCGTCATGAAACAGACTTGCCTGCTGCGTCGAGGCGGTGAGCAATTGCAGCGCAGCAGGATTCGTATTGCCGAAAAGCAGGTTGCAAGCACAAAGGAGGAAAGCGGTGGTTAGAAGCAGCTTCTTCATAGGCGATCGACATCGTATCGTACCGCAAGCCGCGACTCAATAAACACATTTCGGAATGCGGCATAGGTCAATGTTCAGATATTGTGCGGCGCATCCCAACGCCATCGGGTTTGTCATCTCACAAGACGGTGACATTAGAGCAATGACGAAAGTCAGCGATTCGGTGCTCCTGTGGGATAAAGTCCGGCTTCACTCAGTTCACGCTCCGAAGAGCAGTAAGTCTAGCAACCAACGGCGTGACTAGTCCGGAGCGGACGCCACGAGTTCAAGGGATGCAGCGTGTCAGGGGAAACTTTTCGGACGCGAGTTATCGGACATTCTAATCAGGATTTTTTCCCGTTTCGGTCCTAATTCCCGCCCCTTTTTCTGCCACCTATGCAGAAAATCCAAAAATGCTTGTCAAGCCCCCTTTTGCCCTCGATTTCTCCGAAGCTGCTCATTCAATTGCAAATATAAAGTGTGAAAGTGTGGCGCAATTACCCTGCTCAATCAGCTACAATGAAGGTAGAGATAAAACCAAAAGGCGCGGCCCAAACGGTCGCGCCTTTTTTATTGCTCTAAATTTTCTTTAAATTTGCTCTTGAAAACGAAAGGTACGCAATCCCGCGTCAGTCGCCACTTATGCGATCGCTCATTAAGCAATCGTTCATTACACAAAAATCAGTCACTAGTCGAAAATCAGTTTTCCAACAACCGGGTATTCTTCCCTGGCTTCACGCGGTTGCCGAAGAACTGCCGCCGGATCACAATCGAAGAAATACTCAGCGCAACGGAGACATTGCAGAAGCCTCCTTCGTGGTGAAGGCTGAAAGCCTGAACTTTCGCGTAGCCAAACCCTGGAGCAAAGATAATCGTTATGACTTTATTCTCGATTCCGGCAAGCGGCTGCACCGCATGCAGCTTAAGTGCACCGCGTCGATCAATTATCGCGCTTATCAAATCAAACCTTTGTGTACGATTAAAAGAAAAACGGCCAGAGAATACACGCCGGAAGATATCGACTTCCTGGTGGCCTATATCATTCCAAGCAATATTTGGTATGTCATACCGATAGCCGCCATAAAAGGTAAGAAATGCTTGCGCTTCTATCCCGACATTGTCTGTAGAAATCCGCGCTGGGAGATTTATCGCGAGGCCTGGCACCTGTTGCGAGATCATGAACTAAGTAACTCTCTTATTTAGGGTTACCACGATATTCACGGCCCTCAAACGCGTGTGTTTGGTGTCGAACGTTAAAAAGTCTTGACTCGATCAACTCAGCTTTTTTAACATTCGTTCATCTACTCTGGCTAAAGGGGGCCGCAAGATGACCCAAGAAGAAAACAACCGGGTTACCGAACTCTGCCAACTTATCGCACAAGAACAAGACCATTCCAGGCTGATGGAACTTGCCGAGGAGCTAAGTCAGCTTCTCGAAAAGAAATCCCAGGATCTCAAAAAAGCATCTGCCGCTTAACGGCATTCTCGCGTGTGGCTAGGCGCTTTGACCTGCTGCGAAGTTCCCACCCTTCGCAGAGATTGCGAGAGGGTGGGACACTGGGATATGACTGACGCTAAGGAGTGATCACCAGTCCCACCTGTCCTGGGGCCGCCGAATTCGTAGTAAAAGGGAAGGGCGATCCCGGTACATCTTTAAGCGATCCATTGGATTGGTTGATCGCCAGGCCGAGAATAGTGGTTGGAACACCAAAGCTACAGTTATCTTCCGGTCCGATCGAATACAAGAATTTTCCCGAAGGATCGGTGCGATTGTAGTTCCCGCAGCCGCCGCTTCCATATTCTAGAAACGATAATGCTCCCGTAGTCTTATTCAGCGCGTACGTTTCAGTTAGGTTGCCGCAGCCACTATTGCAACTTTGCGCGTCGATAAAGACCCAGCGATCAAGTGGATCGATAGCGACAGACTGGGCCGCCTCCGGTCCTTGATCGGCTGGAATAGGAAACGGAGAACCAGCAACTTGTGCGATGGAACCGTTGGCAGAGTCGATGCGGAAGACCTCGACTCCAGTGCAGTATTGCGGAAGGATCAAGAACTTGCCCGATGGATCGACAGCTATATCAATGCCGCCGTCGTCGCATGCACTGGATGTCTGAGCGAACGGCGAACCTGGCACGGGAGTGAGCGCACCATCGGTTTCGTTGATGGAGAATGCGTCGATCTTGTTGGAGTTATCGTTGGTATAAAGATAATGCCCCGTGGGATCGATGGCGAGGGCTGCGGGTTGGTTTTGCGTGGTGAAGGGAGAGCCCGCGACAGGCTTAAGCGATCCATTGCTTTCCACTGCAAAGGCATAAACAGCGCCGTTTATCGTGGTGACATAAACGAACTTCCCGGAGGGATGTACTGCAACGCCAGTCGGGTTCTGTCCAATCGCAAACGGCGAACCGGGAACCTGATAGATGTATCCGTTGTTGCGATAGATGAAATAGGCATCGATATCTTTCGATCCCCAGTTAATGACATAAAGCCGATAGCCGCCTTTATCGGAAACCACCTTGGTCGGCCCAAAATGGGCCCAGGGCGGGTTTTGGCCTGTGGGAGTAAGCACTCCAGTCGATGGATTTACCAGATAACCGTGAACTTTGCCTGCGGTGTAGTCGGTGGAATAAAGAAATTTTGGTGGAGCGGTTTGCAACGCGGCTTGAGATGCGGTTACGGATGAATCATCGGCGGCGTAGACTGCGCTCGCGAATAATGCGAGCAAAAGAGAACAAAACAAAACCTGTGTAAATCGGAACAAATTCATGGGAAACCTCGAGAGCCGTTTGCTCGCCACTTTGGATGTAAAGCTTGAGCAGCTTGGGTTGCCGCGTCTAAGGTGAAAAAATCCAGAGTTGGTGCGGCTATTCAGGGGAAGGAAAATGTTAAGCGTTGGTTAAAACAGTATTGTCCTTATTTCGAGATGTGTTTGCGCGAACCAATTCTTTACCATTTTTTCCGGTAGCGATTTTGCCGGCAGGCGAGTCTTCCTGTTGCCACTTTCGCGCCACTTTGTCGAGCTCTTGAAAGACTTTCTCGATATCTTTCATGCGATTGGTGATGCCATAAGTCACGGCTGGAGGAATCGTCGCTTCGTAGTGACGGTAGATGAATCCCTTTTCTTCCAGTACACGCAGCCTCTCGGTCAAAACGCGCGACGAAATTCCTTCAACACTGCGGCGCAGCGAGCCAAAGCGGGTGGGTCCGTTGGAGCCAAGTGCCCAGAGGATATGCATCGTCCAGGGCTTCGCTAGTAAATCCAGCAAACCATGAATGACGCAAGGCGCGGAGAGCTTGCCAGCCGATGGGCAAGTAGCCGGAATTTGTGGACGTTTACGCATGGGCTTTGGGCTTCACTTTCATTTGATGGTGCAACTCCCGATTGATCCTTGACCTTCATTATAACTTGGTTACTTTAAAGTTCCTACTTTACAAAAACTAGTAGTTATTTAAAGTAACCAACTAGATGTTTACCTCATCTGTTCACAAGTGAGAAGCGAAACGCCTTACCGGAGGTTTTATGAAATTGCTGCAAATTGATTCGAGCGCGCGGCGGAGTTCGGTGTCGCGCGAATTAACGGCCAAGTTCGTGGAAGAGTGGAAGAAGGAAAATCCCGGCGGCGAAGTAGTGATAAGGGATTTGACCAAGACTCCGCTCCCGCTGATTACGGATGAATGGACTTTCGCGGTTCACTCTGATCTATCCAAACTGACGCCCGCGCAGCGTGAAGTGCTTGCGCTATCGGACACTCTGATTGCCGAGCTGTTTGCCGCCGACATAGTTGTGATCGGCGTTCCCATGTACAACTTCACAATTCCTTGGACGCTTAAGGCGTGGATTGACCAGGTGGTACGCGTTGGCAAGACTTTCGCATATGGCGCGAACGGCCCGCAAGGTCTGTTCACTGGGAAGAAGATTGTCATCATCACATCGCGAGCGGGTGCGTATGCGGCAGGATCACCACGGGCGTCGATGGATTTTCAAGAGCCTTATCTGCGGCACATTTTGGGCTTCATTGGAGCGACCGACGTTACGTTTATTCACGCGGAAAATCAGCGTCCCGGCGGGGAACTGGCTGCGCCCTCGAAGTCTGCGGCGCTGGAGCAAATTCACCAGCTGGCCGCGCAGTAAGAACTATTCGCAGCACAACAAATTTCTTAAGGGGGAAAAAGTATGTCGAGCAAATCTGTATCACAAGAAATCAGAGCAAAAGAATTACGTTCGACTCCCAGTTGGAATGAGGGCGTTTCGAGATCGTGGAACATCGCACTTTGGATATTGCAAGTTTTAGCCGCAGTGGCCTTCTTCGCTGCGGGAAGCGCCAAATGGGCGGGCGTTCCTGCGATGGTGGAGACGTTCGGCAAACTTGGGTTGGGTCAGTGGTTTCGCTATGTCACTGGCACTATCGAAATAGCGTCAGCAATTCTCCTTCTGATTCCGAGAATGACATTCATTGGAGCGTCATTACTCGTCTGCACGATGATCGGGGCACTTTTTGCTCATGCGTTAGTGCTAGGGGGAAACCCGATGCCTCCGATCATGCTGCTTTTAATTACAGCTACCATTGCGTGGAAGCGGCGGGCGGTTTTCTAATAGTGATGGGTGGTGGTTTGTATGAACGGCACACGTGTTCTACCCACGTTGTTTATACCGCATGGTGGAGGGCCATGCTTCTTCATGGATTGGAATCCTCCGGGCACTTGGGACAAGATGGCGGAGTGGCTTCGTGGACTGGGCGCGTCGATCGGTGAAAAGCCGAAGGCAGTGTTGGTAACATCGGGACATTGGGAACGCGATGAGTTCACGGTTGCAAGTAATGCGCGGCCGCCGCTGATCTATGACTACTCCGGCTTCCCGCGGCACACTTATGAATTGAAATACGACGCACCAGGATCACCTGTGTTAGCCGAGCGAGTTCGTGAGTTGCTGGGCCAGGCGGGTATTCCCGCACGATTAGACGCTGAGCGGGGATATGATCACGGCGTTTTTGTTCCGTTCAAACTCATTTATCCAAATGCCGATGTTCCGATTGTGCAACTGTCTTTGCGCACGGGATTAGATCCTTCGGCCCACATCCATGCCGGAGAAGCTCTGGCAAAGTTGCGAAGAGAGGGCGTGCTGATTGTGGGCAGCGGGATGAGTTATCACAACATGAAAGGATTTGGCGGGAGCGCACAAGGACCGTCGGATCAATTTGATGATTGGCTGAGTGCTGCGATTTCTGAATTCGATGCGAAAGCGAGGAATCAGAAGCTTGCTCAATGGCAGCAAGCGCCGGCAGCTCGCCAGGCTCATCCGCGAGAGGAGCATTTGATTCCGCTCATGGTAGCAGCGGGAGCGGCGGGAGAAGATGTCGGGCAGAAAATCTTTAGTGACCGCGTGATGGGAGCAACGGTATCGGCTTATCAGTTTGGCTAGTTGCTTTTTTTTCCCGGTAGTGGCTCAATTACGTCAGCAATCGATAACAAGTGAGTGTACTTTGCGAAATTTCTAGGGAATTTGCGGTTAAAGATTTTAAGACTGTAACCGCCAAGAACACAAAGAAAAGCCGCAAAGAACGCAAAGGGGCTAGGCTGGTCTTTAGCGGATGGGAGTATTCTTCGGGAAAATACAACTGTCAATTTCAAAATTGAGCTTCTTACCTTTTTAGCCTCATTTATTAGCACCGAGGAACTTTGTAATATTCTGAAGGAGTGGGAACACTCAAAGTTTTAAATGATGAGCGGACCGAGCCGCCATGGCTGCGACAGCTCAACTCAGAAGTAATCGCTTGTACACGCTGTCCGCGGCTGGTGGTTTATCGCGAAATGATTGCCCGTGAAAAACGGCGAGCGTATCGCGAATGCGAATATTGGGGAAAGCCGGTTCCCGGCTTTGGCGACCCTGAGGCGCGCGTGCTTGTACTCGGGCTCGCTCCTGGAGCGCATGGATCGAATCGCACCGGGCGTCCTTTTACGGGCGATGCTTCGGGGAAGTTTATGTATCCGGTGCTGTACGAGACGGGATTTGCCAACCAGCCGAATGCTACTGACCGGGATGATGGGCTGGAACTCAAAGATTTGTACATCACTGCCGCTGTGCGTTGCGCTCCTCCGGACAATAAGCCGCTGCCGCAAGAGCTGGCGAATTGTTCTTCTTATCTCGACCGCGAGATGGAAGGGCTCAAGAATCTGCGAGTGGTCGTAGCGTTGGGCAAGATTGGGTTTGATGCTTATCTGAATTATTTGAAGCGGCGTGGGCAATTGCCGAGCAGGAAAGAGTATGTCTTTCGGCATGGAGCCAGGTACGAGATGGCGGATGGAAAGATTTTTCTGGCGACGTATCATCCCTCAAATCAGAATACGCAGACGGGAAAGCTGACACGAGAAATGTTCGTGAAGATATTTGAAGAGGCAAGGAAGTTGGCAGGGTAGGGAGAATTCAAAATCAACAGCGGCGGACAAGAGTGTCCCGCCCCACACTGAATAAAGCTTTTCGCGGGCGAGGGCGCCCGCGCCACACGGCCAGCTCCAGACAGGCAGCTCCACACAGGCAATGGCATACAGGCAATCAGAAGCCTACGAAGACGGGTTCTGGTTCCAGGCGGATTTTCCAGATTTCTTCTACCCTATTTTGGATTTCTTCTTTGAATTCCAATACATCTGCTGCGCTGGCTTGGTCGCGGTTCACTATTGCTAGAGCATGTTTGCGGGAGATTCCGACTCGTCCGTTGCTGTATCCCTTGCTGAATCCTGAGTGTTCGACCAGCCATGCCGCTGAGACTTTTCTCTGCGCATCCAGTGCGGGATAGCTTGGGACTTGCAGATTCTTTTCGGCGGCGGCTTTGGTGAGTTCGTTGTATTGATTGTTGGAGAGAACAGGATTTTTAAAGAACGATCCGGCACTGCGGCAGTCTTCGTCTCCGGCCACGATCAACATTCCTTTGCTGGCGCGGATCTTGCGTACGGCTTCTCGCACATCGGAAAGTGTCGGCGTTTCCTGCCAGCCTACGAAATGCTTTTTGAGATCGGCGTATTCGAGGCGTGGCTGGCCAT
>Ga0070741_10001568_pt1 | contig 68587 bp, 59 predicted proteins | sample Coa_R1_4_FD_66440 | JGI IMG/M metagenome (GOLD analysis project Ga0070741, IMG submission 66440) | Surface soil microbial communities from Centralia Pennsylvania, which are recovering from an underground coalmine fire - Coalmine... | ecosystem: Environmental > Terrestrial > Soil > Unclassified ... | reverse complement strand
CGCGAGGACAAGAAGGGTCAGATGATCGAGGAGGGCATCAACGAGGCGGGCTCGCTCTGCTCGTGGATCGCCGCCGCGACCGCTTACAGCAACCATGCCACGAGCATGGTGCCGTTCTACATCTTCTACTCGATGTTCGGGTTCCAGCGGGTAGGCGATTTCATCTGGGCCGCGGGCGACATCCAGGCGCGCGGCTTTCTGCTCGGCGCCACCGCCGGCCGCACGACCCTCGCCGGTGAGGGGCTGCAGCACCAGGACGGACACAGCCAACTCGTCGCGACCACCGTACCGAACTGCGTGGCCTACGATCCGGCCTACGCTTATGAGCTCGCCGTCATCATTCACGATGGCATGCGACGGATGTACGTGGAGCAGGAGAGCATTTTCTACTACATCACGGTCATGAACGAGAACTACCCGCAGCCGGCGCTGCCGAAGGGGAGCGAAGCGGGAATCCTCAAGGGCGCGTACCTTCTGCGCGCCGGCGGCAAAGGGAAACTGCGCACCACGCTCCTCGGCTCGGGGACCATCCTGCGGGAGTGCCTCGAGGCGGCGAAGATCCTCGAGGCCGACTACGGCGTACGCGCCGACGTCTTCTCCGTGACGAGCTTCAGCGAGCTGCGCCGCGAGGCGCTCGAGTGCGAGCGTTGGAACCTGTTGCACGCCGGTGAGGCGGCGCGCGCCCCCTATGTGCAGCGATGCCTCGAGGATGCCCAGGGGCCGTTCATCGCCGCCACCGACTATCTGCGTACCGTGCCCGACCAGATCCGCCAGTGGGTGCCGGGCCGTTACGTCAGCCTCGGCACCGACGGCTTCGGCCGCTCCGACTCGCGCGCGGCGCTGCGCCGCCACTTCGAGGTCGACCGTTACTACATCGCCGTCGCCGCCCTGAAAGCCCTCGCCGATGAGGGCAAGCTCGAGGCCGCTGCCGTCACGGCGGCGATGAAGGCCCTCGGCATCGATCCGGCGAAGCCCGTTCCCTGGAAAGTCTGAAGGCGCCATTGCCATGAACGCGGTTGCCCGCCTCCTCGAAGTGCGTGTGCCCGACATGGGCAACTTCAAAGATGTCGCCGTCATCGACGTGCTCGTCAAGCCGGGTGAGAGCATCGAGCCGGAAGCGCCGCTCGTCACCCTCGAGACGGAGAAGGCCACCATGGATGTGCCTTCGACTGCGAGTGGCGTGATCGAGAAAGTCCATGTCGAGAAGGGCGGTAAGGTCAACGCGGGCGATCTGATCGCCACCGTCAGGTCTGCGGGCGATGGCGCGCAGGCAACGGAGGCGGCGCCGGGGCCCGCATCAGGAGCACCCGCTCAACCTTCAGACGCCGAGGCCGCTGCGGCTGCAGCCCCCGCGAAATCTGCTCCCGGCGCGCCGTCCGCGACGACGCAATCGGCGGCGCAGGCGGCTGCTGCGACGACAACCTCTCCGTCGGCGGCGCCTGTGGCGGCCGCCCGTGCGGCTGCGCCCGTCTCCGCGCCGTCGCAATCGACCGCCCCCGCGGCTGCGGAAAGCCCCGTGCCGCTGCGCACCGATCTGCCTCCCATCAACGAGCCCGGGTTCTCGCGCGCGCATGCGGGCCCGAGCGTGCGCAGATTTGCACGGGAGCTCGGTGTCGACCTGACGCGCGTCACCGGCCATGGCTTCAAGGGTCGGATCACGCACGATGACGTCAAAGCCTTCGTCAAGAGCTTCCTGACGGCGCCCGGCGCGGCACTAGGCGGGGCCGGGGCAAGGCCCGGTGGCGGCGCACTGCCCGCCATTCCGGCGGTCGACTTCGCCGCATTCGGTCCCATCGAGACCCAGCAACTGTCGCGCATCCAGCGCATTTCCGGCCCGCGGCTGCATGCAAGCTGGGTCAACATCCCGCACGTCACGCAGTTCGATGAGGCGGACATCACCGAGCTCGAGGCGTTGCGCGGCAAGCTCAAGGAAGCGGCGTCGGAGCGTGGCATCAAGCTGACGCCACTCGCGTTCATCGTGCGCGCCTGCGTGAAGGCGCTGCAGGCCTTCCCGCAATTCAACGCCTCGCTCGATCCCACGGGCGCGAACCTGGTCGTGAAGAAGTACGTCCATGTCGGGTTCGCGGCCGACACGCCGAACGGCCTCATGGTCCCGGTCGTGCGCGATGCCGACCGCAAGGACATCTATCAGATCGCCCGCCAGCTCGGCGAGCTGTCCGAGGCAGCGCGCGCCGGCAAGCTCACCGCCGCGCAGATGCAGGGCGGCTGCTTCACGATTTCGAGCCTCGGCGGTATCGGCGGGACCGCATTCACGCCGATCATCAACGCGCCCGAGGTCGCAATCCTCGGCGTCTCGCGCTCGGCGATGAAGCCGGTCTACCAGGACGGGGAGTTCGTGCCGCGACTGATGCTGCCCTTGTCGCTTTCCTATGACCATCGGGTCATCGATGGCGCGACCGCCGTGCGCTTTACGACTTTCCTCGGCCGTGCGCTGGCGGAGCCGCATGCGCTGATCGAGGCCGTGCCGTGAGCCGGGTCGACCTCGTCGTTCCGGATCTCGGGAATTTCAACGACGTCTCGGTCGTCGATGTGCTGGTCAAGGCCGGCGATACGATCGAGGTGGACGCGCCGCTCGTCACTCTGGAAACCGACAAGGCGTCGATGGATGTTCCCGCGACTTCCGCGGGGAAGGTCGCCGAGGTGCTCCTGAAGCGCGGCGACAAGGTGTCGAAGGGCTCACTCATCGCGCGCGTCGAAACCAACTCGCAAGCCGCGGGCGCCAAGGACGCCGACCCGTCTGCAGCACCCGCAAATGCTGGCGGCAACGGCTCATCGGGGCCGGCGAGCGCCCAGGCGCCCGCGAGCCCGGCTGCGCCGCCTCCGGCCCCGGCGCCGGCTGCGAAGTCGGGCTCCGGCGCGAAGGCGGACTCGGGCACCAAGGCGGACTCGGGCACGAAGATGGACTCGAGCGGCGATACGGTACGCATGCCCGCTCCCGACCTGTCGAAGCCGCCCGAAGAACACGCCAATTTCAACCGCTCGACGCAGCTCCTCGTACTCGGCTCGGGGCCGGGCGGCTACACCGCCGCATTCCGCGCTGCGGACCTCGGCCTGCAGGTCACGCTCATCGAGCGATGGCCGATGCTCGGCGGCGTGTGCCTCAATGTAGGTTGCATTCCCTCGAAGGCACTGTTACATGCCGCCAAGGTCATCGAGGATGCCGAGGAGATGGGCAGCCGCGGCATTGCCTTCGGCGCGCCGGAGATCAATCTCGAGAAGCTGCGCGCTTGGAAGGGCTCGGTCGTCAATAAGCTCACCGGAGGCCTGCGGACGCTCGCCAAGCAGCGCAAGGTCGAGGTGATGCAGGGCGTCGGCCGCTTCGTGAGTCCCAACGTGATCGAGGTGATGGGTAACAGCGGCTCGGAGCGTATCCGCTTCGAGCAGTGCATCATCGCTGCCGGCTCGGAGGCGGTCCGCCTGCCGGGACTACCGGCCGATCCGCGCATCATCGACTCGACCGATGCATTGGAGTTGCCGGAGTTCTCCGGCGGCATGCTCGTGATCGGCGGCGGGATCATAGGGCTCGAGATGGCCTGCGTGTACGACGCACTCGGCAGCCGAGTGAGCGTCGTGGAGCTGACATCCCAACTCATGCCGGGTTGCGACCCGGATCTCGTGCGTCCGCTCGAGCGGCGCATCCGCTCCCGCTATGAGCAGATCCTGCTCGGTACGCGGGTGAGGAGCGTCGAGCCGCTCGCCGAAGGATTGCGCGTGACCTTCGAGGGCGAGAAGGCACCGGCGCCGCAGGTCTTCGGCCGCGTGCTCGTGGCCGTGGGCCGCTCGCCGAACGGCAAGCTGATCGGCGCCGAGGCCGCTGGAGTGCAGGTGTCGGATCGGGGCTTCGTCCCGACCGACAAGCAGCTGCGCACCAACGTGCCGCATATTTTCGCGATCGGCGACATCGCCGGACCACCCATGCTCGCGCACAAGGCCATGCACGAGGCGAAGGTCGCCGCCGAAGTGGCGGCCGGACAGCGCAGCGCGTTCGACGTGCGTGCGATCCCTTCCGTCGCCTACACGGATCCGGAGGTGGCCTGGGTAGGCCTCACCGAGATCGAAGCCAAGGCGAAGGGGATAGCCGTCGAGAAAGGTACCTTCCCGTGGGTGGCTAACGGCCGCTCCCTCTCTCTCGGACGCGAAGAGGGAATGACCAAGCTCCTCTTCGATCCGGAAACCCACCGCTTGCTCGGCGCCGGCATCGTGGGCACCAACGCGGGCGAGCTCATCAGCGAGCTGGCACTCGCCATCGAGAGCGGCTGCGATGCCGCCGACATCGGCTTGACGGTGCATCCGCACCCGACGCTCTCCGAGACCGTGGCGGGAGCCGCCGATGCGGTCGAAGGCACGTTGACCGATCTCTACATCCCGGCGCGGAAGAAGTAGCAGCGGCAGTCCCGGATGGAAGTGCCGCAGGCAAGCTCACTTCCGGCAGGCATACCGCGAGGGCTCGCTCGGCGGCCTCATCTGGCCGCCACCCTGCTGCGGTGGCGCAATGCCTATCATCTCAGGCGCGTTCGGGTCCTGAGCGTCACAGCGCTCGCTCTGGCGCTCGTTGTCGCCTTGCTGGCGGCTGCATCCACCAGCCGCGTGCTCGAGTGGCTCGCCGGCAATCCGGTGATCACTTTCGCCATCAGCGCGGGACTCTTCGGGCTTGCGGCGGTCCGCCGTCAGGCGCGTATGCAGGCAGATGCGGCCACCTCCTGGCTGGCCGCCCTACCTGCGACCCGTTCGACGTTCACACGGCTGGCGTTGGGAAGCGCCGCGCAATTGCTGGCGTTCGCGTTGTTCGTGGAACTTGCCGGGGTAACGGGTGGGATCTCGGCCTCGGCGGCGTCGGGGGTCGTTCTGGTGACGGCCATCGGTGCAGTGATCGGCACGCTGGCCGGCCTGCGGTTGCTCGGGCGGGCAGCCGCAACGTCTCCTGGCTGGCACTATGCAAGCGTCCGGCACGCACGACGCCACTGGGCGACTGCGCCTTCTCTCGCACCGCTGTCTTATTGGCCCCTGGCCAAAGGCAGGTTTTTCGGCAGGCCGAAGATGACATCGCGTGTCGTGTTGCTGACGCTGCTTTCGATTCCGGCAGGACTTCACGACGTGCCCGGCCAGGTGGCGATCGCGGTAGCGGCGGGCTGCATCACGCTGGTCACGCTCCTCTCCCTCTCGGCAGCCGTCGTTGCAATAGCCGGTGAGGCGGCGCGCTGGCTCGCTCCGACGACGATCCGCTCCTGGACGTTCGTCAGTGCGTTCGTTTGGCGCGTCGCCCTGAAGCAGGCGGCCGTGCTTGCCGTCGTGCTCATTCTGGCCGGCGCCGTGGATTATGGTCAGGCGCTTCACGTTGGAGTGAAGGTCGCCGCTGCGTTCCTCGCGGCGTCTTGCTTCTGCTCCGCAGCGGCTTGTATCTGGGCGTGCCGGCAGGCAGGTCTCGGCGCCGCGGGTCGGGGTGCCTGAGTGACGGCGGTATTGCAGGTCGGCAGCCTCCATGCCGGCTATGACAAGCTGGTCGTGCTCGCGGGCGTCGATCTCGAAGTCGCCCGCGGTGAATGGCTCGCGCTCCTGGGTCCCAACGCCAGCGGCAAGACCACGCTGCTCCATTGCATCGCCGGAATGTTGGTTCCGTCGGCGGGCAGCATCTCCATATGCGGCTGCACTCTGCGGCAGGACGCCCTGGGAGCCAAGCGACACCTCGGCTTCGGCTGCGCGCCCGAGCGGCTGCCTGGCCTCCTGACCGGGCGGCAGTGCCTGGAGGTGTATGCGGCGGCGAAAGCCCTCAGCGCGGTCGATGCCGACGTGCTGGCGCTGGCCGAGGCGTTCGCCTTCACGGGCATGCTCGACCGGTTCGTCGGCTCCTACTCGCTCGGCACCCGACAGAAGCTGGCGGTGCTCCTGACTCTGCTCGGCGAGCCGGCCCTTGTGGTGTTGGATGAGGCGTTCAACGGGCTCGACCCGGCCAGTGCGCTGGTGCTGAAGCGGCATCTGCGCGAGCGCGTATCGGCGGGCCGGTGTGGCGTGCTGCTGGCCACGCACGCTCTCGATGTCGTGGAGCGCTACTCGGATCGGGCCGTGCTGCTTCTCGATGGCCGCATCGCAAGGGGGTGGGACCGCGAGCAGCTGGCGGCGCTCAGGGCCATGCCGGGCGAAGGGCTCGAGGCGGCGCTGGCGGCTGCCTGCGCGCCATCACAGGGCCAGTAAGCGTCCCAGATATCGCTGCTCGTCCGGGGCAAGGCCGGAGCGCTGGGCTTCCCACATGGTCTCGGCCAATACCTCCAACATGGCGTGCTCGGCGGCGTGCGGGGTGCCCAGGCGCTTCGAGAGTCCAAGGTGGATCTGAGTGATGCCGGCCGGGCGGTCGGTGGCGACCTGCTCGCGGATGGCGAGGTGCAGCCCCATGTGCAGGAAGGGGTTCTCGCGGCCACCTTCGGGAATGTAGTCGGTGGAGAGCGCTTCCAAGCCGGACTCGAGCAGCGTCACGTACTCAGGGTGCTCGGCGATCACGGCGGCGACCTGAGCTTCCAGCGGCTGCAGGGGTTGTTTCGAGGTGTATTTGCGCCAGGAGTCGAGATACATCTGGCGCAGTTGCTCGCGGTTCTGGCTGGCAAAGACGGGCATTGCTAGTCGGCCATGGCCTTGGGCGGCTTGCGTCTCCGCGCGATCGACCGCAAAGGGCTCTTGCGGGAGCGTGGTGAGCTCCTGCCCGGATTGTTGACTAGGAAACTTTCTCCGGCGGCGGGCCTCGAGGGCAGCTTCCCCCCCTGCGTGGCCTTGGGTGCGGTCTTGTAGGGGTACTCGCAGAGGTCCTTGATGATGCACTTCGGGCAGGCGGGGAGGCGGGCGGTGCAGACGTAGCGGCCGTGGAGGATCAGCCAGTGGTGGGCATTGCGCTTGAATTCGTCGGGGGTGTTCCCGGTGAGGGCGTCCTCGACGGTGCGCGGGGTTTTGCCGGGGGCCAGGCCCGTGCGGTTGGCGACGCGGAAGATGTGGGTGTCGACGGCTATCTCGGTCTCGCCGAAGATGATGTTGAGAACGACATTGGCGGTTTTGCGGCCGACGCCGGGGAGCGCTTCGAGTGCCTCGCGGTTGGCGGGGACTTCGCCGCCGTGAAGCTCGACCAGCATCCGGCAGAGGCCGATCAGGTTCCTCGACTTGGCGTTGTAGAGGCCGACGGTCTTGAGGTACGGCTTAACGCCTTCCTCGCCGAGGGCGAGGATGGCTGCGGGGGTGTTGGCAATGGGGAAGAGCTTGCGGGTCGCGGCGTTGACGCTCCTGTCGGTCGTGTGGGCCGAGAGCATGACGGCGACCAGCAGCTCGAAGGGGCTCGAGTGCTCGAGCTCGGTTTTCGGCTCGGGGTTGGCGGCGGCGAGGCGGCGGAAGATGGCGCGGCGGGTGGCGGGGTGCACGGTTGACCTCAGAGCTCTCGCGGGACAGCGCTCGGCGTAGCCAGTTGCTTGCGTGAGGCGAGGAGGGCGTCGCGCTCGCGCTCGCGCCGGGCGGTGCGCTCGTTGTGGGCGACGAAGCGCCGTCGATTCGCCTCGGCGTCGGGGGCTGCGGGGGCAGTGGGGAGTGAGGTGCGCGGCACCATCGTTATGCAATCGACGGGGCAGGGTGCGATGCAGAGCTCGCAGCCGTTGCAGAGCTCCAGCAGCACCGTATGCATTTGCTTGCGGGCTCCGATGATCGCATCGACGGGGCACGGCGGCAGGCATTTGGCGCAGCCGATGCAGGCTGCCTCGTCTATGCGGGCAACGAGCGGTGAGCCTTCGACTCCGTTGGCCGGATTGAGCGGCAGCGGGTCCCGGTGCAGCAACACGGCGAGCCTGGCGATGGTGGCTGCGCCTCCCGGTGGGCACTGATTGATCGAGGCCTCGCCATGTGCGATCGCCTCTGCATAGGGGCGGCATCCCGGATAGCCGCAGCGCGTGCATTGGGTCTGCGGCAGCAGCGCATCGATGTCCTCGGCGCTCGCCATGTGGCGCCTCAGCTCACCCGCATCCCGGGCTTGGCCCCGCTATCGGGCGAGAGCAGATAGGGACCACCGGACTCATCGCTGGCGGCGAGCACCATGCCCTCCGAGACGCCGAATTTCATCTTTCGTGGCGCAAGGTTCGCCACCATGACGGTGAGGCGGCCGGTGAGCGTCGCCGGGTCATAGGCGGACTTGATGCCAGCAAAGACCGTGCGCTGCTCGCTTCCGAGGTCGAGAGTCAGCTTGAGGAGCTTGTCGGAGCCTGCGATCTGCTCCGCGAAGACGATTCGCGCGACGCGCAGGTCGAGCCTCTTGAACTCGTCGATGGAGATCGTGAGGGGTGCTGCGCCCGCCTGGGCCGACGGGCTGGCGGCAGCGCTCTTCGCGGCCGACGCCGGCTGACTCTCCACCTCGAAGAGCGCATCGAGCTGTTTCGGGTCTACGCGGGTCATGAGATGTTGGTAGGGATTGATACGGGTCGGCGGCTCCAGTGCGTCCGACCAGCGAAACGTACGGTCGAGACCAAAGAGGTCATGGGCAACCCGGGCGCTGACGGCAGGCAGGACGGGCGCCAGTAGGACACTGAGCAGCTTGAAACCATACAGCGTGCGCGAGCAGATGTCCTGCAGCTCGGCGCGCTTTGCGGGATCCTTGGCGAGCGCCCAGGGCTGGCGGCCGTCGAAGTCCTGGTTGATGCGATCGGCCAGCGCCATGATTTCCCGCATCGCCTTGCCGAATTCGCGAGCCTCGTAGCTCGCCCGCACCTGTCCGGCGATCTCCCGGGCCTGTTGCCGCAGCGCGTCCGTGCCGCCGGCGTACTCGAGGGCGCCGCTGAACTGCCGCGTGATGAAGTTGGCGGCCCGGCTGGCGATGTTGACGTACTTGCCCACGAGGTCGCTGTTCACCCGCGCCACGAAATCATCGGGATTGAAGTCGAGGTCCTCGACATTGGCGTTGAGCTTAGCGGCGATGTAGTAACGCAGCCACTCGGGATTCATGCCGATATCGAGGTAACGCAGGGGGCTGATGCCGGTGCCGCGCGACTTCGACATCTTCTCGCCGGAGACGGTGATGAAGCCGTGAACGTACACGTGATCGGGGACCTTGTAGGGCGGTCCTGCGAACCGCAGCATCGCCGGCCAGAAGAGCGTATGGAAATAGATGATGTCCTTGCCGATGAAGTGGATCTGCCGTGTGTCAGGTGCGCTGAGGAACTCCTCGAAGCTGCGCGGCTCACCGTTCGCCTTGGCCTTGCCGCTGGCAAAGTAGCTCTGCAGCGAGGCGAGGTATCCAATCGGCGCGTCCAGCCATACATAGAAGTACTTGCCGGGAAGGTCAGGGATCGGAATGCCGAAGTAGGGCGCGTCGCGGGAGATGTCCCAGTCCCCGAGCCCCTCCTCGCTCTTGCCTGACAGCCACTCGTGCGCCTTGTTGAGAACCTGCGGCTGCAGGCGGCCGGGCGCCATGGTCCAGCCATTCAGGAAGTTGACGCAGCGCGGATCGGAGAGCCTGAAGAACAGGTGATCGGAGGTCTCGAGAATCGGCTTCGCGCCCGTGAGCGCCGAGTACGGCTCGATGAGCTCCGTCGGGGCATATACGGTGCCGCACACTTCGCAGGCATCTCCGTACTGATCCTTCGAGTGGCAGTTGGGACATTCGCCCTTGATGTACCGGTCGGCCAGGAACATCCCCTTGACGGGATCGTAGAACTGCTCGACGGGCCTCGAGTAGATGAGCCCCGCCGCCTTCAGCCGCCGATAGACATCCTGCGACAGCGCCACGTTCTCGGGTGAATCGGTCGAGTGCCAGTGATCGAAGCTGAGGTGAAAGCCCTCGAGATACCTGGGCCGGCCGGCCGCGATCCGCCGCACGAGCTCCTGCGGGCTGATCTTCTCCGCCTCCGCCTTGAGCATGATGGGCGCTCCGTGGGCATCATCGGCGCCGACGAAATGCACCTGATGGCCCTGCATGCGCTGAAAGCGCACCCAGATGTCCGCCTGGATGTACTCCATGATGTGCCCGATGTGAAAGGGGCCATTGGCGTACGGCAGCGCCGTGGTGACGAAGAATTTATCAGCCATTCCGGGAGTTTACAGGACCGCGAGTGCCGCGGCAGCCTGCCCGGGCGGGGTCGGCTCGGACTAGCCCGCGTCCTTGACCAGCTCGAACTTGCCTTTGTTGATGGCTTTCTTGTAAGCCTCCTTGCCGGTAATCTGCCGCTGATCGAGCAGCTGTTGGATGGCGGTATCCATGGTGCGCATGCCGAACTGCCCGCCCGCCTGCATCGTGTTCTCGAGCTGATCGAGCTTACCCTGGCGGATGAGGTTCGCGGCAGCGGGCGTGTTGATGAGGATCTCGAGGGCGGCCACGCGGCCCTGCTTGTCGGCCCGCTGCAGCAGCTGCTGCGAGATGACGCCGCGCAACGATGTCGAGAGCATCGTGCGCACATGGGATTGCTTGTCGGAAGGGAAGACGTTGACCATGCGGTCCACGGTCTGCGCGGCGCCGTTCGTGTGCAGCGTCCCCATGACGAGAATGCCCATTTCGGCGGCGGTGACTGCAATGCTCATCGTCTCCAGGTCGCGCAACTCACCTACCAGGATGGCGTCCGGGTCCTCACGCAGGGCTGAGTGGAGGGCCGCGGAGAAGCTGGGAGCATGTACGCCGATCTCCCGCTGGCTGATGAGGCAGCTCTTCCTCTGGTGCACGAACTCGATCGGATCTTCGATGGTGAGGATGTGTCCCTTCACCCGCAGGTTGATGTCATCGATCATCGCCGCGAGGGTGGTCGACTTGCCGGAGCCCGTCTTCCCCGTAACGAGAATGAGGCCGTTGTTGGTGCGACAGAGCTGCCGCACCGCCTCCGGAAGCTTCAGCTCATCCATGGTCAGCGCCTTGGAGGGGATGGCGCGGAACACGGCTCCCATGCCGTTCAACTGCCGCATGACGTTGACGCGGAAGCGGCCACGCTCCGGAATGGTATAGGCGAAGTCCGCGCCATCCTTTGCCTCGAAGCGGTCGACCGCGGTCTTCGGCATGATCTCGTAGAGCGCCTGCTTGACGAAGTCCTGGGCGAGGTTCTCGGGCTTGAGCGCCTGCAGGTCGCCGTATTGCCGGATCCGCGGTGGGTCGCCCGCGATGAAGTGCAGGTCCGAGCCGCGTTTCTCCAGCACTTCGAGGAGAAACGTGTCGATCGTTGCCATACCCGCGCCCTCGCCGCTCAGGCAGCCGAGGCCGGTGAGGATGCTGCCGCGGCCAATTCGGCCTTGGGAAGCATGCTGGTGTCCGTGACGTATTTCTGGAACGGACGCTTGTCCGTTGCGTATGAGTAGGCATCGTCCGGGTCGATCTCACGCGCACTGATCGCCGCGAGCAGCGCCTGGTCGAGCAGCTGCATGCCGAGATCACGCCCCATCTGCAACTGACTCGGGATCTGATGAGTCTGTTCCGTCTGGACGAGTTTCGCGATGGCCTTGGTCATCATCAGGACTTCGCAGATGGCTTTGCGCCCACGGGCATCCGGCGTCTTGACCAGCACCTGGGTCACGACGGCGAGCAGACTCTGTGCAAGGAAGCTCTTGGTCTGCTCCCGCTCCTCGATCGGCAGGGCATCGATGATGCGATCGATCGTTTTGACCGCACTCGTAGTGTGAAGCGTGCCGAGAACGAGGTGGCCCGTCTCCGCCGCCGTCATTGCCATCGAGATGGTCTCGGCGTCGCGCAACTCGCCTACGAGAATGACGTCGGGGTCTTCGCGCATGGCTGCGCGCACGCCCTCCGCAAAGCTGGGGATATGCGTCCCGAGCTCTCGCTGGATCACCTGACTGTTCTTGCTGCGATGCACGAACTCGATCGGATCCTCGAGGCTGATGATGTTCAGCTTACGGGTCTGATTCAGATGGTTGATCATCGCCGCCAGCGTGGTGGACTTGCCGGTGCCGGTCGAGCCGGTGACCAGAATCATCCCCTGGTGGTAATCGCAGAGCTTGGTGATGATTGCGGGCAGGCCCATCTTGTCGAGTGAGGGCACCTCGGAGGGAATGGCCCGGAAAGTCGCGCCGATGCCGGTGTCCTTGCGATAGACATTGACGCGGAAGCGCCCGCCCTCGGCGGACACGTAGGAGAAGTCGAGGTCCTGGCCCGTGGCGAAGTGCTCGGCCTGGGAGCGGCTCATGATCTCCATCACATAGCCCTCGAGCTCGGCGGCGCGCAGATCGCGGAACTTGATCGGCAGCAGGTCGCCTTGCATGCGCAGCATCGGCGGCACCCCGACGGCAAGATGTACGTCCGAGCAGCCTTGCTGTGCTCCCAGCTTGAGAAACGCGTCTATACGCGCCAAAGCAATTCTCCGCAGTGAGGTCGAGCCCGCCTCTTTTGCCCGCTCATGCCGGCAAAATCAATGGCTTGTAGCTCAAAATTTGACGTAACGCACGTGTCCGGTGCGCTATTGGTACTTGGCAAGCGCCCCGCGCAGCTCTTCCATGCTCTGGAAGCGCTTGGTCTTGTCCACGGACATCGCCTTCATGACGAGCTCGGGAAGGCCGGGGGGCAGCGCGGGGTTGATCTCCCGCGGCGGGCGTGCCTTGCCCTGCACGTGTTGATACATGACCGACATATGATCCCCGCGGGAGTAGGGCGGCACGCCCGTGACCATCTCGTAGAGCATCACCCCGATGGCGTAGATATCGGCACGCTCATCCACTTTCTTGCCGAGGATCTGCTCGGGCGCCATGTATTTCGGCGAGCCGATGACGTAGCCGGTCTTGGTGAGCTGGGTATCGCCCTCGCGCTGCGCGGCGGCGACGCCGAAATCCACGATCTTCAGCAGCCCCTCCTGGTTGATGAGCACGTTGGCGGGCTTCAGGTCGCGGTGCACGATGCCGACCTGGTGCGCGACCGTCATTCCCGTGCACATGTCGATGCCGAACTGCAGCGCGCGCTTCAGCTCGATGGGCTTGTCGCCCACGATCTCGGCCCCCAGCGTGTGCGATGGGAAATACTCCATGGAGATGGCGTAGTTACCCTGGATATAGAGGAAGTCGTAGATGCGGATGACGTTCTTGTGCGTGATCTTGCGCGAGTAGCGCAGCTCGTGGACGAAGCGCTTCATGACTTCTTCGTCCGTCGAGACGTTGGGGTTCAGGAACTTGAGGATGAGGCGCTCATCGACGACCGTATCCTCCATCAGCAGCACCGTGCCGAAAGCGCCGCGGCCGATGCGATCGATGTACTTGTAGCGGCCTTCGATGATGTCGCCCGGCTTGAGCGTCTGGATGTCGAGCCGCGGTGGTCCTTCTGCAATGCGCGACTGCGCTGGCGCATCGATCATGGCCGTGCGCGAGGCCTCCACGAGCGGAGGCGGTGTCGCCGGGCGGGTTGCCCCGGGCTGCGCCGGAAGCGGCGTGCCGGCGGTGACGGGCACGCCGCCGGCCAAACGGCTATCGAGCTCCGCGAGGGCGGCCGCGGCCACGCGGGAGATGGTCTGGTCGGGGGAAACGGACTGCGTCTGCAGCTCGGTGCGCAGCTGCTCGGCATGCCGGTCGTCGACGATCTTCGAGAGCGCCTGCATCGCCTCGATCCGCAGCTCCCGCTCCGGCCGCGCCATGAACGGAAACAGGGTGTCGACGAGCCGCGCATCCCCGAGCTTGCCGAGCGCCCGAACGACGATGGGCGTGGCCTTGGCCGGACCCATCGTCAGCATCTCGGTCAGGCGCGGCACGGCGCGCTTGCTGCCGATCTCCGCCAGCGCATCGACCGCCCGCTCGCTCACCCACCAGTCCGGATCGCGAGTGGCCTGGATCAGCGAGTCGACGGCTCGCTCATCCTTCGTCTGGTTGAGGATCTCGATGGCGGCGCGGCGAATGTTCTCGTCCTTGTCACGGATGAGCTCGAGGACCGCCTCGATGACCCGCGGGCCGCCGATCTTGCCGAGCGCATCGGCGGCGCGGCTGCGTACCCACCAGTCGGCGTCCTTCAGGGCCTCGAGCAGGTGTTTCACCGATTTCGCGTTGCCGACCTCGTTCAGCACCTCCACGGCGGCGCGGCGTGCGTTCTCGTTCTCGTCCTTCAGGATCTCGATGAGGTAGCGGATGGTGTCGGGATCATTCGCCTTGATGACGACATCGATGGCCTTGTTCTGCACGTCGATCTCGGGGTCCCGCAGCAGCGCGCAGACGCGCTCGATATCGATCTTGCCGTCCATCCGCTGCAGCGCCGACAAGGTGGCGCCGCGGATCAGCTTGTTGGGGTCCTTGAGCAGTCCCTGCAGCGCCGTCTGCACTTCCGGCGTGTTGAATCGAGCCAGGATGTTGATGATGTGCACGCGCGCGATCGGGTCCTTGCCCTGCGCGCGGCCGATGAGCTCCGGCACGGCATTGCCGTCGGCGATCTCGCCGATCACCCTGAAGAGCGCCGCTTTCTCGTTCGGCTCCTGGGTGTAAGCGGCATTGAGGAGCTCGCGCACGCCGAAGCGCGACTTCTGGGCAGCGATCACCTCGAGCAGCGCGGACTTGGAGATCCCGGGTGTCGCGAGCGCCTCGATGAGCAGGCTCGGCGGGTAGTTGCGGCTGGTGGTGAGCGCCCAGGCAATTCCGGCCACCACGCGGGGGCTGCCTTCGACCAGACCGCGCACGAAGGTCGGAAACGATTTCTGGCTCACCAGACCGGAGAGCACTTCGACGAAGGCGAGGGTCGCGTTCTTGTCGGCGTCCGGCAAGGCCGCAAACACGGATTCGATGGCGCCGGCCCCCAGATCCTTGAGACGCGCGACGGCTTTCTGGGTGTCCGGGCTGGCCGGATCGCTGGAAGACCGGATCTCGGTGATCAGCCGGTCGGCGCGCAAATTGGTGAAGAAGCTCATTCAGCCTTTCCGAAAAGGCACTCCTGCACGGCTCCTTCGCGCGAAGCATCCTCCACGCCGATATTTCGCGAAATCGGTGCTCAATGCGCCAGACCCCACCTCGCTCGCCGGGCCGCGCCAGCGCGGCCGGTCGAGAATATCGCGAAATTATGCCATAGCCCTGGACGCGGCACGACGCGCGCACCCGGTGCGACCTGCCGAGTCACGGGAAACCCTCTACAATTGTCGGTTGGACCCGCTGCTTCCCACATCGCATGGCCGACGATTCCGCTCTGCACGCCGTCAGGACCGCCCTCGAGGCGTATGTTGACCCTTATTTGAACGAAAGCCTGGGACAGGCCGCCGCGGTGCGCGAGCTGGCCGCCCACGGTGGCGGGTACCGGGCGCGGATCGCGCTCGGCTACCCGATCGGCGGCTATCAGGAGGAGCTCACCGCGGCGCTGCAGGCGCATCTGGCTGCCGCCGGACTCGGCGCCCCGCTCACGATCGCGCTCGAAGCCGACATACGCTCCCACGCCGTACAGCGCAACCTCAAGCCTCTGGGCGAGATCCGCAACGTCGTCGCCGTCGCTTCCGGCAAGGGCGGCGTCGGCAAATCCACGGTCGCTGTCAATCTGGCCCTGGCGTGGGCCGCGCAGGGGGCGCGGGTCGGGATGCTCGATGCGGACATCTATGGACCCAGTCAGCCGCTCATGCTGGGCCTCGAGGGCGAGCGGCCGACCTCGCCCGACGGCAAGCACCTGCAGCCGCTCCAGAGCCACGGTGTGGCGGCGATGTCGATCGGCTTCCTCGTCGATGCGGAGCAGCCGATGGTCTGGCGGGGCCCCATGGTCACGCAGGCGCTCACGCAGCTCCTTTCCGAGACGCACTGGGGCTCTCTCGATTACCTCGTCGTCGACATGCCGCCGGGCACCGGTGACATTCAGCTGACGCTGGCGCAGCGCGTGCCTGTCGCTGGCGCCGTCATCGTAACGACGCCGCAGGACATAGCACTTGCGGATGCCCGCAAGGGCCTCAAGATGTTCGAGAAGGTTTCGGTACCCGTGCTCGGCATCGTGGAGAATATGAGCGTTTACATCTGCTCCAACTGCGGTCATGCCGAGCACATTTTCGGTGCGGGCGGCGGTGAGCGGATGGCCGAGGAGTACGGCGTGAGACTGCTCGGTGAGCTGCCGCTGGATGCTCACATCAGAGAGGAGGCGGACGGCGGCCGCCCGACGGTAGTTGCCGCGCCGGATTCGCCGCGCGCTCGCGCGTATTTCGAGATGGCCCGCCGCACGGCAGGCGCGCTCGCGATTCGCGCGCGCGACCGCAGCAGTGTCTTTCCGAAGATAGTCGTAGAAGAGAGTTGAGCCGAGGCTCGTCCGCGCGCCTTGCCCACCGCAGTCCATTCGCTCGCAAGCGAGAATATGGCCGCATCTCAAGAAGCTGCTCGAGCACCCTCGTACACCGGGATCCTGCCGTGCCAGAAAATCAGGGAGATGTTGAGTGCCGGGGAGATCCTGCCCGCCGGCATCCTGGAGCACAACGAGATCGCTCCCGATCAGATTCAACCGGCGAGCATCGACCTGCGCCTCGGCGACTATGCTTATCCGGTCGATGCCAGCTTTCTGCCGGGCAAGGGAATGAAGGTGCTCGAGAAGATGCGCGAGCTGGATGCGAGCTTCGAGCGCTTCAAGATCAGCCTCGGCAACGGCGCCGTGCTGGAGAAGGGCCGCGTCTACGTCATTCCGCTGTTGGAGAGCATCAGCCTCAGGAGCGATGTCGCCGCCTTCGCCAACCCCAAGAGCTCGACCGGCCGCCTGGATATCCTGACGAGACTCATCGCCGACCACGCGACTCTGTTCGACCAGGTGGCGGAGGGCTATGAAGGACAGCTCTACATCGAGGTTGCGCCGCGCAGCTTCAGCGTCGTGGTCAGAACGGGAACACGCCTCAATCAGCTGCGGTTCCGCCGCACTCGGGGCGAGAGCCCCAAGCCCATTACCAGCGCCGACTGGCGCTCGCTGCTCACCGAAGGGCAGATTGCCGATTCGAACGCCCGGGGCGAGAGGACCGGGATGCTGCCCTTTACGATCGACCTGAAGGGCAGCGGGACCGACGATGCGCTCATCGGATGGCGCGCGAAGAAGCACGCGAGGCGCATCGATCTCGAGCAGCGCAACTACGATCCGTTCGACTTCTGGGAGCCCATTCGCTTCCACAAGGATTCCTCCCTCATTCTCGACCCGGATGAGTTCTATATCCTGATCACCAAAGAGGCGGTAGCCGTACCGCCGGAGTTCGCCGCCGAGATGCTGCCCTACGATACGCGGGCCGGCGAGTTTCGCGTACATTACGCGGGCTTCTTCGATCCCGGGTTCGGCTGGGACGCACAGACGCGGCGGGCCGGCAGCAGCCGCGGAGTGTTGGAAGTCAGGTCGCATGAGGTGCCGTTTCTGCTCGAGCACGGGCAGACGGTGGGCTGGCTGCGCTATGAGCGCATGGCGGAGCGGCCGGAGGTGCTGTACGGCAGCGGTATCGCCTCGAACTATCAGGGGCAGCAATTGAAACTGGCAAAACAGTTCAGGCCACTCGGGCCGGGCTGAAGGCCGCACCTCGGGGCGCCGGGCTTGACACTACAGTTGAGGCCATTCGGGCCGGCCTGAAGGCCGTGCCTCGGGCGCCGGGGCTTGACACTAGCGTTTACACGTGTAGTCTCTTGTCCCGACTACGCACGTAGTCGATTGGCCAGGGGCTGCGATGCAGATCTCGAACCTTGTCCGTGTCGGTGTGCTGGCGGTTGCCCTCATGGGGTGCTCGTCGGGGCTCGCGGCGACCCCGCAGGCTCGGGACGGCTCGCACGACTTCGATTTTTTCTACGGCAGCTGGGTCTTGCGCTGCCACCGGCTCAAATCCCCGGTCGACACCTCTCACGACTGGGTGAAATTCGACGCGTCCGATGAAGCCCGCCCGCTGCCCGGCGGCCTCGGGAATGAGGATTTCGCTCGATCGAGCTACCCGACGAAGGACTTCGTCGGCATGACGCTGCGCCTGTACGATCGCGCGAGCGGTCTTTGGCGACTCTACTGGATCGATACCAAGAGCTCACACGGTGATGCCGGCATACCCAACGTCGGCCGGTGGCGGGGCAATGTCGGTACATTCGATGCGCACATAACGTACAACGGTAAGCGGGCCATCGACCGCTACACCTGGACCCGGTTTGGCAACCGCTCAAAGATTGCTGCTCACTTCCAGGAGTCCCTGTCCTTCGATGGCGGCAAGACGTGGAAGATCTTCTACTTCAACGATGTGATTCGCGTCCCTTCGAAGGGCGCCACGCACTGAGCGCGCCCGGGCGGCTGGCCGCGTTCTCTCGCCGAGGCCCTAGCGGGGCTGCCCCGTGTCATTTGCGCCTGAACGCCCGGATCTCGAGTGAGAGCTGCGTGCTGCCTTTGACGTGCTGCTCGGCGCGGACCGGCATGTAGCCGAGCGCGGGGGCGAGCCAGAGATAGGTCGTGCGGTTGGAGCCGGGCTGGTGGCTGGTGTAGAGGATGGCGCGCAGCTTCCCGAGCGGGGTGGTGAGCGTGCTCTGCTCGTGGCGGACGTACTCGAACCGATCGATCTCATCCGTATTCAACATCCAGAAGCTATTCGGCGGCTGCTGCGCCTGCAGCGCCAGCATCAGGGCGATCTGCACCGACAGCGGGTCCTGCGTCCCCGGCTGCAGCTTGAGGTCGAGCAGCTTTCCCTTGGCCGTGCCGGTTGCCTCGCCGTTCTTCCAGTCGAATTGTGCCGTCACATCGTTCTTGCCGGGGCCGCCCGCCGCCTGAAAGGCGAGAGGCTGAACCTCGCCGGCGGCGATCCTGAAGCGGCTCGATTGGCGCAGTGCATCGGGAAAGGCGAGGCGGAACACGCCGTAGGCGCTGTCGGTGGACGTGTAGAGATACAGCTGTGGCGCGGTCTGCTCGAGCTCGAGCGTCGAGCTGCCGGCAGTAAGCCCATGCCAGGCGATGGTGTAGGTCGCGACGAAGGGCGCGGGCTGCAAAGACGCCTGCGGCGGTGCGGCGCTCACCGACGCGCCGGCCGCCAACATCGCCACGGCGAGCACTGCGCGCTCAAATCTCCCGGCTGCCATCGAATTCCTCCACCACGGGGGTGGTGAGCGCCTTGCCATCGAGCCACGGACGGCCCTCGCGCCAAATGAGCCGCCCGTCGGCGAGCCACCCGATCACGCGCGGATAGATGATGTGCTCGGTCGCCTGAACGCGTGCTGACAGGGAGTCTTCCGTGTCCCGAGGCCGGACCGCCACTCTCGATTGCAGAATGACCGGTCCGCCGTCGAGCTCTGCCGTCACGAAGTGCACGCTGGCGCCGTGTACGGCATCGCCAGCCTCGAGCACGCGGCGGTGAGTGTGCAGGCCGCGGTAGCTCGGCAGCAGCGAGGGATGAATGTTGAGAATGCTTCCCGCCCGGCGCTCCACGAACTGCTGCGACAGGATGCGCATGAAGCCTGCGAGCACGATGAGATCGGGACGCGCGGCCGCCAGTGCCTCATCCAGCCCCCGCTCGAACTGCAGGCGGTCCGCGGCGCCGGGCCAGGCGATGGTGCGTGTCTCGATCTGGAGAGCGCGGGCAGAGTCGAGTCCCGCGGCTCCCGGTCGCTCCGATATCACCAGACTCACACGCGCGTTGATCCGCGCCTCGGCGCAGGCGCGCGCGATCGCCGTCATGTTGGAGCCGCGGCCGGAGATGAGGATCGCGAGCCGCAGCGGATCCGCGCCGGTCACTCGGTTATGACCACGCCACGCGAGCCAGCGCGGATCTCACCGATGACCTGCGCCGACTCGCCGCGGGCCGTGAGGAATTCGACTGCCTGCGGGGCCTGCTCCCCGGGCACCACCACGACCATGCCGATACCGCAATTGAAGGTGCGGTACATCTCCGCCGTCTCGATGTGTCCGACCTGCTGCAGCCAGTCGAATACCGGATCGCGATGCCAGCGGCGGCGCTCGAGGACCGCCTCCAGGCCCTCCGGGAGTACGCGCGGAATGTTATCGGTCAGGCCGCCGCCGGTGATATGAGCCAACGCGTGCACCGGCTGCTGGCGCGCGAGCGCGAGCAGCGGCTTCACGTAGATGCGGGTGGGTGCGAGCAGCCGGTCGACGAGCGTCTTGCCGTCGAGCTCAGCCTCGCTCCCCGCTACGCTCAGGGCGAGGAGCTTGCGAATGAGCGAGTAGCCATTCGAATGCGGTCCCGAGGAGGCCAGGCCGATGATGGCATCGCCTGCGCGGACTGCGCTGCCGTCGATGATGGCGTCCTTCTCCACTACGCCCACGCAGAAGCCGGCAAGATCGTAATCCTCGCCATAGTAGATTCCGGGCATTTCCGCGGTCTCGCCGCCCACGAGGGCCGCACCCGCCTGCGCGCAGCCTTCCACGATGCCGCGGATCACAGACTCCGCGACATCGACCTGCAGCTTTCCGGTGGCGTAGTAATCGAGAAAGAAGAGGGGCTCCGCGCCCTGCACCACGATATCGTTCGCGCACATGGCGACCAGGTCGATGCCGATCGTGTCGTGCCGCCCGGCATCGATCGCCAGGCGAAGCTTCGTACCTACACCGTCCGTGCCGGAGACGAGCACCGGCTGGCGGTAACCCTGCGGCAGCTCCACGAGCGCGCCAAAGCCACCGATGCCGGCCAGCACCTCCGGGCGTCGCACGCGCGCGACAAGGGGCTTGATGCGCTCGACGAGCTCGTCGCCGGCATCGATGTCGACGCCGGCATCGCGATACGTCAGCCCGCGGCCGTCACTCACGAGAATACCCTCTTGTACAGGCCGGAGCTCTTGCCGGCATTCGCCATGGTCTCACCCGGGAAGATGAATTGGGAGATCGCGCGCCGCAACCCGGGCACTTGCGCGGGGGGGATTGCGCGTGTGGTATTGTACATTTTGCGCGAACCTGTGGCGCGATCCAAACACTTCCGATGCCCCGCCGACCGACAACCGCGAAGAGCATTCTTTGCGAAGCGTTGCTGCTCGCTGCCTGCGCTGCACTGCCGGTGGCAGCCTGGGCGGCGCGCCCGGTCCCGGTGTTCGAGGTCGATGTGGCCGGCCAGTCCCCGCCTGCGCTGCAGCAGGCCATGCGCGCGGCGCTCGTGCGTGCCACGGGGCGGCGCGAGTCGGCGAGCGATCCGGTTTTCGGCGGCCTGATCGCGGACGCGCCGAAATACGTCCAGGGTTACGATCGGGGCCCGCAGGGCGAGCTGCAGGTTGTCTTCAACGCAGCGGCAATCGGGAAGGTCATCGCCGCACTGGACCGCAGCACCTGGGATCCGAACCGGCCCTTCACGCTCATCGTCATCAACCCGCCGCCGGATCAGGCTGACCAGGGCACCTATCAGGCGAGCCTCGAGCAGGATGCCGGGGAGCGCGGACTGCCGATCAGCATCGTGCCGCTGCCGGTGACCGACGGCAGCGGCAATCTCTTGTCGCGCGAGGCTCTGCTGCAGATGGCGCATCGCTACGGGGCGGATCAGCTTCTGGTGGGGCGGCCGCCGGCACCTGCGGCCGCCGCTTCCGGGCCGACTTCGCCCGCCGGCGCGGCGTCCGCGACGAATGCTCCTGCAGCAGCCGCGCCCGCCGGCGTGACGGCACCCCCTGCGGCGCCCGCACCGGGAAGGCCGCCTGCAGCGGCGCCCGGGCAAGGCGCTGCACCTTCGGCGCCGGCGACAGACTGGCAGTGGACGCTCTACACCGATTTCACCAGCCGGAGCTGGAACGGCTCGCTCACCGCAGGGATAGACGGCACCGTCGATCTTCTCGCTCCGCCCGCGGGTGCCGCCGCCGCCAACGTGCCCGGGCAGACGGAAATCGAGATCGAGGGGGTGTCGAGCCTGGCGGACTATGCCAACATCGAGCAGATGCTCGGTGCCGTTCCGGGGGTGAGCAAGGCGAACGTCAGACAGGTGAGCGGTGACTCCGTCGTGTTCGATCTGACGGTGCGCGGCGGTGGCGCCGCAATCGATCGGGCGCTCTCGAGCTCGCCCAGCTTCGCGCGGGTCGGCCCCGCGGCACAGGGCGGCCCGCTCGTCTACCGTTACCGGCCCGGCTAGGTCGCTTCGCTCGCCCGCGGACGCCGCCCGCTTCATACCGTGCGTCACCTGCCCAACATCATCTGTCTGGTCCGTCTCGGGCTCATCTGGCCCGTGGCCGCTGCGCTTCACGGCGGGCAATACGCACTCGCACTCGCACTGTTCGTGCTGGCTGCATTCTCGGACGGCTTGGATGGCTATCTCGCCAAGCGTTACAACTGGGTGTCGGAGCTGGGCAAGATCCTCGATCCGGCGGCGGACAAGCTGTTGCTCGTGACGGTATTCGTCGAGTCGACCTGGCTCGGTCTCGTGCCCTGGTGGGTGACGGCGGCGGCGGTTGCGCGCGATGTCATGATCGCCCTGGGTGCGCTCGTCTACAGGCTCTGGTTCGGGCCGCTGCGCGGGCGGCCGACGATCATCAGCAAAATCAACACGGCAGCACAACTGCTCTATCTGACGGCCGTCATGATGGGTGCCGCGGCTGCCTTCCCACCGTACGGCGTGCGGCGGGCGCTCGCGCTCATCATGTTCGCCACGACCGTTCTCTCCGGTTTCAACTACGTGCAATCCTTCACCCGTCGCGCGTGGTCGGCGGCTGCCACGAGCGAGGAAACCCGCAAGCCGGGTGACCTGCAGGTCGAGGCCGGCAAGAACGCGAAGCGGACGGCCTGAGGAGCGGCCCGTGCATCAGCTTCCACTCGGTGTGCGCCTGCCGGACCGCGCGATCTTCGCGAGCTTCCTGCCGGCCCGCAACCGTGAGGCCTGCGAGCACGCCGGGCGTGCCGCGCGCGGCGAGGTGGCCGGCGCGACCTGGATCTGTGGACCGCCGAGCGCGGGCAAGACCCATCTCCTGCAGGCGATCTGCTCGCAGGCGGCCGAGTCGCGCCGCGCCGGATATTTCCCGCTCGCAGAGCTTGCCACTCTCGGTGTTGGCGTGCTCGAGGGCCTGCCGCAGCTGCAGTGCGTCTGCCTCGATGACCTCGAGGCCGTGATCGGCCGCATGGAGTGGGAGAAGGCGATCTTCGGTCTGCTGCGGGAAGTCGAGGAGTTCGGCGGGGCGCTGGTCATGGCAGCGCAATCACCGCCGGCGCTGCTCGCCTGGGCGCTACCCGATCTCGGCTCGCGCTGCGCGGCCGGCGCCGTACTGCCGCTGCGCGCGCTCGATGAGGCCGAGCAGCAGCAGGCCCTGCAGCTGCGCGCGCGGCTGCGGGGGTTCGAGCTTCCAGAGGAGACCTCACGCTGGCTGCAGCGACGCTTTCCCCGCGACATGCGGCGCCTCTACGGGCTCCTCGATACTCTGGACGGAGCGGCACTCGCCGCCCAGCGACGCCTGACGGTGCCGTTCATTCGTGAGGTGTTGGGACGCTCGTCATAGCGCTGGATCCGGGCATCCTGCCCGGCCCAGCGCGATCACGAGCAAAAGAACGGCTTTTGCTCGTGATCTCCGCCACCTGCGGCGGCGGGGCACATCCCTGTGCCTGTTACGTATCGCTTCATGATTCGGGTGGACAGAAGCTAGTCCGCTCTTCCCAACTGCACCGCTAGGGCTGCCACTCTCTTGCCGAGCGCCTGTGCCAGCGTTCGCTCGTCTTCCGTCAGCGCGGGTTCGTCCTGACCGGCAACGTGTGAGGCGCCGTAGGGCGTGCCGCCAGAGCGTGTCTGACGCAGTGCGCTTTCCGTATACGGCAGGCCAACGATGTACATCCCATGGTGAAGAAGCGGCAGCATCATCGAGAGAAGCGTCGCCTCCTGCCCGCCGTGAAGAGTCTGCGTCGAGGTGAATACGCCAGCAGGCTTGCCGGCCAGCGCACCCGATATCCACAGGCTCGATGTGGAGTCGAGGAAATACTTGAGAGGAGCCGCCATGTTGCCGAAGCGGGTGGGGCTGCCGAGGAGCAGGCCGTCGGCGTCCCGCAGATCCTCCAGGGTCACATAGGGGGCGCCCGTCGCGGGCACCTGCCGGGCGGGGCGCTCGCTCTCGGCGCTGACGGGCGGCACGGTGCGCAGCTTGGCTTCGGCACCGCCGACACTCTCGATGCCCCGGCAGGCCTGGCGCGCCAGCTCGGCAGTCGAGCCATTGCGCGAGTAGTAGAGCACCAGAATTTCGGTCATCGCGGTTTCCCCGGTTTTGGGCCTCGCGCGCGGGAGCGCGTACGGCCGCATCAGCCTCGGTCGAGTTTGCGGATACGTTGCCACAGCGTGCCGCCTCCTTCCATGCGAGAAGCCTGGCTGTGGCCAGTCTCGATGGAAGTGTGCCGGCGCGCGAGAGGGCGTTCCGGCTCTCCTCGGGGGGAAATCGGTATATTCGCCGCATGATCTGCAAGAAATGCCTCGTATCGGGCCGTGTGCAGGGGGTCTTCTATCGCGGCGCGGCTGCGCAGCGCGCGCGGGAGCTGGGCGTGCGGGGCTACGCGCGAAACCTTCCGGACGGGCGGGTCGAAGTGCTGGCGTGCGGCGAGGGCGAGGCGGTGCAGACGTTCGTCGACTGGCTCTGGACCGGCTCATCGGCTTCGAGAGTGACGGCAGTAGAAGTGGCCGATGCGCCCGAGCAGAGTGCGCGCGCGCCCGCCGGCTTTCTCACCACCTGAGTGAGTTGCCGTCAGCGCCCTTTCGCGCGCGCGAATCCGAGGTCATCGGCGCCGGACCACCGTTCCCAATCGACGAGCACGCGATCGGGATACTCCGGGTGGCCGACGCTGCCGTTGTACTTCTCCAGGGCGAGCCGCACATCATTGTGGGTGTATTCGAGATAGAACCTCAGGATGGCGCAGCCCATCCTGATGTTGGGTGCGACGTGCACCAGCTCGTAACCCTTCATCCCGAGCCGCACCGGCCAATAGGGCATCACCTGCATCAGTCCGACGGCGCCGCTGCGGGAGACGGCCCAGCGGTCGAAGTCGCTCTCCACCTGCATCACCGCCATGACGAGCCCCGGCGGCAGCTTGGACTCCCCCGGCCGGTGGGTCTCGCAATACACCTGCTGCAGGATCGCGAGCCGCTCCGCGGGATCACGCACGAACCGCTTCAGGCGCGGCTCCATGAGCGTGTACCAGACGGCCGCATCGTAGCGGTCGGCAAAGCATTGGGCTTGGGATATCGCGCGCTGGACGACGGGGCCGAGCGCCGCGTCGCGCTGTTGGTCGGCGTGCGCGGGAGCTGTGGGCAGCGCGAGCAGCAGAGCTGCGAGCGCCGCGAAGCCTGCCGGCGCCCGCGAGATCCTAGGCGACCCGGGCTTTGATGAAGCTGATGGCCTCATCGGCCGGGAACTCCGTGCTCTCGCTGTCCCGGCGGTAGCGGTATTCCAGGCGGCCCGCCTCCAGGCCCCGATCCCCGACCACCAGCCGATGCGGAATGCCGAGGAGCTCCGCGTCCGCGAACTTGACGCCAGGGCGGGCATCGCGGTCATCGTAGAGCACCTCGAGACCAGAGGCGGTGAGCTCATCGTAGAGGCGGTCGGCAACTTCGCGCACCCGGGGGGATTTCTGCAGGTTGAGCGGCACGAGCACCACCTGGAAGGGCGCCAGCGGCTCCGGCCAGATGATGCCGCGCTCATCGTGATTCTGCTCGATGGCGGCGGCCACGACGCGCGTCACACCGATGCCATAGCAGCCCATGAGCAGCGTCACTTCACGGCCCGACTCATCGAGCACGGTCGCCTTGAGGGGCTCGCTGTATTTGCGCCCGAGCTGAAAGATGTGTCCGACCTCGATCCCGCGGGCGACCTTGAGGCGGCCGCGGCCGCTCGGGCTCGGATCGCCCGCGCGCGCGTTGCGGATATCGGCGGCAACGACGTTGCTCACGTCCCGATCCCAGTTGACTCCCGTGAGGTGCATGTCCTTCTCGTTGGCGCCGCAGATGAAGTCAGCCAGCACCAACGCACTGTGATCGGCGTAGATGCGACAGCGCAACCCCACCGGCCCGATGAAGCCGGCCTGGGCGCCGGTAGCGCGCGCTATGCGCTCCGCACCTGCCATGCGCAGCGGACTTGCAACACCTGCCAAGCGCTGTGCCTTGGTGGCATTGAGCTCGTGGTCGCCGCGCAGCACGAGCGCCACGACATCCTCCTCCGAGCCCTCCACCAACAGTGTCTTCACGCAGCGGGAGGGCTCCACCTTGAGCATGCGGGACAGCTCTTCGATGGTGCGCGCCCCGGGTGTTGCTACTTTCGCCATGGACTCCCGCGGGGCCGGACGGGGCTCGGCCGGGGGCAGGGCGTCGGCCGCCTCGAGGTTGGCGGCGTAGTCATCCTCATCGGAGAAGACGATCGCATCCTCACCGGAGGCCGCGAGCACGTGAAATTCCTGTGAGACATCGCCCCCGATCGGGCCGGAGTCAGCGCGCACTGCGCGAAAGTCGAGGCCCAGGCGCGTGAAGATGCGGGTGTAGGCGGCGTGCATGGCGCGGTAACCCTGCTCCAGGGAGGCCTGATCGACGTGGAACGAGTAGGCATCCTTCATGATGAATTCGCGCGCGCGCATGACTCCGAAGCGCGGGCGGATCTCGTCGCGGAATTTCGTCTGCACCTGGTAGAAGTTCACCGGGAGCTGGCGATAGCTCTTGATGTCGCGGCGGACGATGTCCGTGATCACTTCCTCGTGGGTGGGGCCGGCCACGAAATCGCGCTCGTGCCGGTCCTTGAGGCGCAGGAGCTCCGGGCCGTACGCGCTCCAGCGGCCGGACTCCTGCCACAGCTCCCCCGGCTGGAACACCGGCATGACCAGCTCGAGCGCCCCGGCGCGGTCCATCTCCTCCCGAATGATGGCCTCGGCCTTGCGCAGCGTCCTGAGGCCCATCGGCAGCCAGGTATAGAGGCCGGCGGCCTCGCGCCGGATGAGCCCGGCCCGTAGCATGAGCTGATGGCTCAGCAATTCGGCTTCGGCCGGGGTCTCCTTGGCGGTGTTGATCGGGTACTGCGAGAGCCTCATCGGTACGCGGGTCTTTCGTGGGTCAAAGAGACGACCATCTTAACAGGAGACCACCTGATAAAATTCGCCCCTCCCTTGCCTATGATGCCGAGCCAGCCTTGACGTCCCCGAGCCCGATCCTGGAGAGTGCCCCGAGCGTGGAATCCGATCCCGACAACGAGGTCAAGCCGCGGCGCAAGGGGATTTATCTCCTGCCGAACCTGCTGACCACCGGGTGCCTCTTCTCGGGGTTCTACGCCATCGTGGCCGCGATCGACAAGCATTTCGCCTCCGCCGGCATGGCGGTGTTCGTGGCGATGATCTTCGATACGCTGGACGGGCGGATCGCGCGCCTCACCCGCAGCGAGAGCGCTTTCGGCAAAGAATACGACAGTCTCGCGGACATGGTCGCCTTCGGCCTCGCCCCGGCCATCGTCGCCTACCAGTGGGGGGTGGTGCGGATCGCGGAGTTCGGGCACGAGTGGGGCCGCTTCGGCTGGCTGGCCTGTTTTTTCTACGCCGTTGCCGCGGCTCTGCGCCTCGCCCGCTTCAATGCGCGCGCCGCGTCGGCCGACAAGCGGTACTTCGAAGGGTTGCCGAGCCCGTCGGCCGCCGCAATCGTCGCGGGCTTCGTCTGGACCTCCAGCCAATGGCACGAGCCCGGTCTCACCGGCCTCATTGCAGCCTTCATGGTCACGGCCGTGGCCGGAGCCCTCATGGTGAGCCGGTTCGGCTACCCGAGCTTCAAGCAGTTCAAGCTCGATCGGCGCGTGCGCTTCGTGTCCCTCCTGCTGGTGGTGCTGATCGTCGTCCTGATCGCTGTCGTGCTGAATGCCACCGGTCCGCCGACACTCCTCCTCGCCATCTTCGGCACTTATGCGGCGTCGGCACCGGTCATCTGGGTGTTTCGCCGCCTGCTCCGCCGCCGGCGGATACCTGCCTGATGGATCGCGCGCTTCGCCTGGAGTACCTGCAGGCCATTGGCATCGATGCCTGGATCCCGAGGGCCGGCAGCGGCGGCCGGCCGGCCGCGCAGGTCGTGGCCGAGCCGCCGAGCGCACCGAGCCCGGCCGTAAGCGGCGGTGAATGGGAGGCGCTGCGCGCTGAGGTGCTGCATTGCACACGGTGCAGTCTGCATGCCGGGCGTACCCAGGGGGTCGTCGGAGTGGGTAATCCCCAGGCCGATTGGATGGTGATCGGGGAGGCGCCCGGGGCCGAGGAGGACCGGCGCGGCGAGCCCTTCGTGGGTCGCGCGGGGCAGCTCCTGGATGCGATGCTGCGGGCGATTGGCCTCAACCGTGCAGAGAACGTCTACATCGCCAACGTGCTCAAGAGCCGGCCGCCGAACAACCGCGATCCACGCCCCGAGGAAGTGGCCGCCTGCCTGCCTTACCTGCGGCGGCAGATCGAGCTCGTACGCCCGCGCCTGCTGCTCGCGGTGGGGCGGATTGCGGCCCAGAACCTGCTGGCGACGGAGGACTCCCTGAGCCGGTTGCGCGGCCGGGTGCACCGGTTCGGGGAGCTGAACACACCCCTCGTGGTGACGTATCATCCGGCCTATCTCCTGCGCAATCCGGCCGACAAGCGCAAGGCGTGGGAGGACCTGAAGTTCGCGCGTAGCGTGTTCCGGCAACTGACGGCAGGGTCCGAAGATGGCCATCGCTCCTGAGCTGTTCGAAACCGCCCCGGAGATCCGCATCCGCCCGATGACGGAGGCGGACGTCGCCGAGGTCTTCGCCATCGAGCGCGCCTCCTACCAGTTTCCCTGGAGCGAGGGCATCTTCCGCGATTGCCTGCGGGTGGGGTATGTCTGCCGCGTGCTCAGTCTGGGGAGTCAGATCATCGGCTACGGTGTCATGAGTGTCGGCGCCGGCGAGGCGCACATCCTCAACCTATGCGTTTCCGATACGCACCGCTGCCGCGGGCTCGGCCGGCGCATGCTCGGGTATCTGCTCGAACGCGGGACGGCGGCGGGAATGAGCGAGGCGTTCCTCGAGGTGCGCCCCTCCAACACCGCGGCGATCCGCCTGTATCAGGCCATAGGCTTCGAGCAGGTCGGGATGCGGCGCGGCTACTATCAGGCGGTCGGCGGCAGGGAGGATGCCGCAGTGCTGAGACTCACCCTGCGCGGGCGCCGCGGCCCCCGACACACGACCTGACGACCCCATCCATGACTGAGCTCACTGCCGAGATCCGTCGGCGGCGGACGTTTGCGATCATCTCGCATCCTGACGCCGGCAAGACCACGCTAACCGAGAAACTGCTGCTGTTCGGCGGCGCCATCCAGATGGCCGGTACCGTCAAGGGCCGCAAGGCCGCGCGCCACGCCACTTCCGACTGGATGCGCCTCGAGCAGCAGCGCGGAATATCCGTGACGTCCTCGGTGATGCAGTTCCCCTACCGGGACTGCATCGTCAATCTCCTCGACACGCCCGGTCACGAGGATTTCTCGGAAGACACGTACCGTACGCTTACGGCCGTGGACTCGGCTCTGATGGTCATCGACTGCGCCAAGGGCGTCGAGGAGCGCACCATCAAGCTGATGGAAGTCTGTCGCCTGCGCGATACGCCCATCATGACTTTCATCAACAAGCTCGACCGGGAAGGGCGGGCGCCGATCGAGCTGCTCGATGAGATCGAGAAGGTGCTCGGCATCGCGACCGCGCCGGTCACCTGGCCGATCGGCATGGGGCGTGAGCTGCGCGGCATCTATCACCTGCTGGAGGATCGCATCTACGTCTATCTCGCGGGCGAGCGCGGGCGGGTCGGCGAGAACCGCGTCATCGAGGGGCTGCACAGCGAGGCCGCGCGCGAGCTCCTCGGACCGGATCTGGATAGGGTTGCCGAGGAGATCGAGCTCGTCCTGGGCGCCACGGCGGTGTTCGATACGGAGGCCTACCGCGCGGGCCGACAGACGCCGGTCTTCTTCGGCTCGGCGATCAACAACTTCGGGGTGGAGGAGTTGCTGGCGACCTTTACCGCGCATGCGCCAGGGCCGCTCGCGCGCGAGGCGCGTGAGCGCCGGGTGGAGCCGCTGGAAGAGGCGCTGTCGGGGTTCGTGTTCAAGATCCAGGCCAACATGGATCCGGGACACCGGGATCGCATCGCCTTCCTGCGGCTATGCTCGGGTCGCTATGTCCGCGGCATGCGGCTGCATCACTCGCGGCTCGGCAAGGAGGTGCGGGTGGCCGATGCGCTCACTTTCATGGCTGCGGAGCGGGAGCACGCGGAGGAGGCTTACGCGGGCGACATCATCGGCCTGCACAATCACGGCACGATCAACATCGGCGATACTTTCACCGAAGGGGAGCAGCTCGCCTTCACGGGGGTGCCGAATTTCGCGCCGGAGATCTTCCGGCGCGCGGTGCTCAAGGACCCGCTGAAGATGAAGGCGCTGCAGAAGGGGCTGTCACAGCTCTGCGAGGAGGGGGCGACGCAGCTCTTCAAGCCGGTACGCAACAATGATCTCATCCTGGGCGCGGTCGGTCAGCTGCAGTTCGAGGTGGTGGCGTTCAGGCTGCAGGATGAGTATGGGGTGCAGTGTGTGTTCGAGCCGGTGAACGTACATACGGCGCGGTGGATCGATGCGGCGGATGGGAAGAAGCTGGAGGAGTTTCGGGCTCGGGCGCATGACCACCTGGCGGTGGATCATGCGGGGGCGTTGGTTTATCTGGCGCCGACTCGGGTCAATCTGCAGCTCACATTGGAGAGGTGGCCTGACATTACGTTTCGCGAGACTCGGGAGCATGCGGTGTGAACATCAGGACCCGGGAATCCCGGCATTAGGACCCGGGGCACCGACTGAAAAAGCCTTTCCCGGGACCGCCGCGAGTACGTCCCTGTAGGCTGCCGCAAAAACGTCCGTGTTTTTGAGGCTCCCGGGAAAGGCTTTTTCAATCGATGCCCCTCCTTGCACTGGAGCGGCGGATGGAGAGTCGCGCCACTGAGCGCTCGAAGGCCTTCAGGAGTCCGACATGGTGCAGGTCGCGGGCGCGTCCGAAACGAAGCGCGGCGTAGTCTTCGAGCAGCGGCCGCACGCGACTCGCCAGGTCGGGGCGGTGCCGTATTACCACCTGCGCGTAGGCGAGCGGTCCTTGATGGGGGGCGCGCGGCAGGCCTACCCGCGCGAGCTTGCGGCAGAGACGGGTGTAGGCTCGGCCTAGCCGATCCGCTCGTGGGGCGCCGGTGCCTCTGCCGAGCTGCCACGAGACCCATCCGAGCCAGGCCAACAGTGCGGCGGCGAACGCCCAGCCTGCATCGCGCAGGTCCGGTGAGCGAATGCCGAGAGTGCGCAGCAGATCGAGCTGGGTGCGATCGTTGAAGCTCACGAAGCGCTCGTTCCACCAGCCGTTGACGGCGTCCCAGCGCTCGAGCGCAGCACCGAGCCACGGCCAGGCGTGCACCAGGCGCGCGGGGGCGGAAACCGCGTCCGGCAGCAGATCGAGGATGCCGCGATAGAGCCGCTCGGGGGCGACCACGGCGGTGGGGTCTACGCGCGTCCAGCCGCGGTCGGCGAGCCAGACTTCCGCCCAGGCGTGCGCGTCCGATTGGCGTATGACCAGCGTGGCGTCGTAGGGATTCCATTGGCCACCGAGATAACCGGTGACCACACGAGCCGGGACGCCGGCGGCTCGCATCAGGTCGACGAAGGCGGAGGCGTAGTGACCGCAGAAGCCGGTGCGGGTGTCGAAAAGAAAGTCATCGACCGGATCGGGCCCGAGGGGCGGGGGAGTGATCGAGTAGGTGAAGCCGCCGCTGCGCAGGAAGGCGAGCACGGCCTGCACGAATGCGATGTCGGAGCCGGCGCGGCGGCGCAGTTGCAGGGCCATGGCGGCGCTGCGGAGATTGCGCCCGCGGGGCAGCTCGGTGTCCTCGAGGCGCGCTGTCGAGGAGAGGCGCGCGAGCGACTGCGTGTGCGCGCACGAGGCCGCATCGTAGCTCAGTGATCGGGAGACGGGTTGGGGGGCGATGAGCTGGTAATCGTCGGTGTAGCGGACGCCCGCGGTCGGCGGGCCCATGACGGTGTCGAGTGCGAGCCACCAGTGCCTGAAGGTGGGCTCGAGGTAGAGACGATAGTGGTACGGCCTCGAGAGGCACTCGAGCAGCTGTGCTTCGCGTGAGTACTGCCCCGCGCTCCACGTTGCGCCATCGAACTCGTGCAACACCGGGCCGCGCCAGTAGAGCTCGTTCGGTGGGGGCGGCCTGCCCTCGAAGCGCGCGCGAAAGGCGATGTCATAGGAGGCGGTCAGGCGGGTGATGCCGCCCGGTGTCAGCGTATCGCCGAGCCCGGTCACCGCCTCATCACCCGGGGCCACGGTCCAGAAGTGGCCCGTCAGACGGGGAAAGAAGAGGAAGAGCGGGATGGCGAGCGGTATCGCGTAAAGGAGCGTGCGGCCCGCGAGAGTTATGACCTCGCGTGTGCGCAGGCCGGCCGGCGGCGGGAAGGTTCGCTCGTCGCTTGCAGGCGCATAGGCCACGACTGCGAGCGCGGAGCAGCACAACAGAGCCTCCGCGGCGTAGAGCGGCACGCGCGCGAGCTGTTGTCCATCGAGGCATGCGGCGAGAAGAAGAAACAGCGCCCCGCCGAGCACGACGTACTGGTCGCGGCGGCTGTGCGTCTCGAGCAGCTTGATCGCCGCCATCAGCATGAGCATCGCGGTCCCGGCAGCGAGGCCGTTCAGGGTGTGATAGCGGGCCAACACCGCTGCGATGAGCGCGAGGCCGAGCGCCACCCTGACGATGCCTCCCGGGAGACGCACCGTGCCGAGCGCTGCCGCGAGCCGCCAGCCGACGAGCCCGAGGGCGGTGAGCGTGATCCACACGGGAACCTGCGCCGCGTGCAGGAGAAAGGCTGCCGCGCTGGCCGCACAAACCCACAGTAACGGCGATGTGGGTGCCGGCCGAGCGGTGCGTGCGGCGCTCATGAGCCGTAGAGTGCGAGTGCCGACAGGCATCGGTGACGATGGTCGGGCCCGCGCTGCGCCGGGATGCTCTCGCCCGTCAGCTCGAGCCCGTAGAGATCCCCGCCCGCCTCGGCATCAACGACCCAACGCGCGAGCTGCGCGAGGCGCGACTCGATGTCAGGTTGCCGGGCATCGCGCAACGACAGCAGGCGCAGCGGCGAGCCCGTCGAGCTGTACTCTTTGACGAGGAGCGGCGCTTCGCGCGCGTAGGCCTTCCAGGCCACCTGCCGCGGCGAGTCGCCGTCGCGGAACGGCCGCAGGCCGAGCCATTCGTCTGCGCCTGCCGTGGCGCGCGGCCATGCGCCGGGCTTGGCGCCGCGGCCGGCCGGCAGTGGCAACGAGCCTGTGGCCCGTGGATAGACGATCACTGCGATGGGAGCGTGAATCCAGGTCCAGACCCGAAAGAGGCCGAAGGGATGTGAGCTGCTGAGCCGCAGCCGCTCAATCCGCTGCAGGCCTCTTCGGTTGGCGCGTATCGGCACCTCTATCTGCCCGCGGCCGCCGGCACTCAGGTCGAGCGTCCGCGGAAGCTCATCGGACACCGCCGCCTCTATGCGGTAGCGCGGCACTCGCGATGCATTCTCCAGTATCAGGCGCAGGGTCCCCGTCGAGCCGGCGAAGAGCGGTGCAGCCGCGGCCTCGAGCAGCGACACCCCCAGGAGGTTGCGGTGGCACTCGTGCATGGCCACGAGCGCGAAGCCGACCAGCAGGAAGGCGAAGAGCAGTGCGAGGCTGTTGGTGTAGTTGAGCCCCGCCGCCAGCATCGTCAGGACCAGCGCTCCGAAGCCCAGTCCGGCACGGGTTGGCAGGATGTAGAGACGTCGTCTGCCAAGCACCAGCGGCAGTCTGTCGGGTCCCTGACGCCGCCGCGCCCACTCGGCGGCTCTTTGCCGCAAGCGTTCCCGGAATCTCGCGGGACCTGCCATTGCCTCTGCCTCGGGCCGCGCTCGACCTACACCGGAACTGGCACTGTCCTGATCAGCTCCTCGGTCACATCCCGGGCCGGGACGCCGGGCGAGCCTTGCGGCCCGCTCTCGTGGCGCTCGAGGCGGTGCGCGACCACGGCCGGCATCACCGCCTGCACATCCTCAGGCAGCACTGCCGATCGCCCAGCGAGACGTGCCCAGGTCTGGGCGGCGCGGATCAGTCCCTGTCCGGCCCGCGGCGAGAGTCCCAGCTTCAGATCCGACCGGTCGCGCGTTCGGGCGATCAGAGTCTGCGCATAATCGAGCAAAGGCTCCGCCACGTGGGTCGTGCGCACCAGCCGTTGGGCGCGCATCACGGCCTCGGGTCCGAGCACCGGCGCGAGATCGGGGATCAGGTCACGACGATCGCCGGTTCTCAGCAGCTCCCTTTCGTGAGCGGCGTCGGGATAGCCCAGCGTCACGCGCATGAGGAACCTGTCGAGCTGCGATTCCGGCAGCGGGAAGGTGCCGAGCGGCTCGTGCGGATTCTGCGTGGCCACGACGAAGAACGGCTCGGGAAGTCGATACGTTGCCCCATCCACGCTCACCTGACGCTCCTCCATGGCCTCGAGCAGCGCGCTCTGCGTGCGTGGGCTCGCGCGGTTCACTTCATCGGCGAGCAGCAGCTGCGTGAAGACCGGCCCCTGACGGAACCTGAACTGCTGGCTGGCGCGATCGAAGATCGACACGCCGATGATGTCAGCCGGCAGCAGGTCGCTGGTGAATTGCACCCGCTGCCACGCAAGTCCCAGCACCTGGGCCAGCGCGTGCGCGAGTGTGGTCTTGCCGACGCCGGGGACGTCCTCGATGAGAAGGTGTCCCCGCGCGAGCAGACACGTGAGGCAGAGCCGCACTTGTCGCGGCTTGCCCAGAACGATGGTCTCCAGAGCCTGCAGCGCGCGCTGCAGGGCCGCCGCGTCATTGTCTTGCGCGGCAGCCGCGTTCATGCGCCTCTCGCCTGCAGCAGCTCCCGCACCCGCTCGAGCTGCGTGGTGAGTCCGCTTGCGGCTCGCTCGAGCTCGCCTTCCCGTTGCCGCTCGGCGCTCACCACGGCTTCGGGGGCGTTACGGACGAAGTTGTCGTTGGCGAGGCGGGCGCGGGTCTTGTCGAGATCAGCCTGGGCTCGGGCGAGGAGCTTTCCGAGCCGCTCGGCTTCGGCGGCGGCGTCGATCAGGCCGGCCATCGGGACGAGAAGTGTCAGCTCGCCGACCAACGCCGTGGCGGCCTGTGGTTGCGGCTCGCTTGCGCCGAGCGCGCGCGGCGGCTCGATACCGGCCAGGCGCTCGAGCCAGGTGTGGTGCCGCTGGATGAGCTCGACATCCCGCGTCGAGGCATTGCGGTAAAGGAGCGGAATGCGGCGCGAGGGATTGATGTTCATCTCGCCCCGAATCTGCCGCACGGCGAGAATGAACGACTGCAGCCAGTTGACTTCGCGCTCGCCACTCTCATCGAGAGGGAAGTCGGCGGCGCGAGGATAGGGCGCCAGCATGACCGTTGGACCCGAGCGGCCGGCGAGCGGGGCGACGCGCTGCCAGATCTCCTCCGTGATGAAAGGCATGATGGGGTGCAGCGCCCGCTGCAGCGCCTCGAGGACCTCGAGCAGCGTGCGGCGCGTACCGGCGCGGGCGGCGGGCGAGGGGACTTCGGATTGCAGGACGGGCTTGGTGAGCTCGAGATACCAGTCGCAGAACTCGTACCAGGTGAACTCGTAGAGCGCGGTGGCGGCATAGTCGAAACGGTATTCGGCGAAAGATTTCTCGACCGTCTCGATGGTGCGTCCGAAGCGCGAGCGGATCCAGCGGTCGGCCACCGAAAGCTCCACATCTTTCGTGCCGTTGCCTGCCACGGCGTGCTCCGGGGCATCGCCCGCACTCATGATGACGAAGCGCGCGGCATTCCACAGCTTGTTGCAGAAGTTGCGGTAGCCGGCCACGCGTGCCAGATCGAAACGGATGTCGCGGCTGGGAGAAGCGAGCGCGGTGAACGTGAAGCGCAGTGCGTCGGTGCCGTGCGGTGCAATGCCCTCGGGGTACTCCTTGCGTGTTGCCTTCTCGATCTTCGACTTCATCTGCGGCTGCATCAGGCCGCTCGTGCGCTTGCCCACCAGCGACTCGAGGTCGATGCCGTCGACGATGTCGAGCGGGTCGATGACGTTGCCCTTGGTCTTCGACATCTTCTCGCCGTGCTCGTCGCGGATGAGCCCCGTGATGTAGACCTCGCGGAACGGGACGTCACCCATGAACTTCAGGCCCATCATCATCATCCGGGCGACCCAGAAGAAGATGATGTCGAATCCCGTCACGAGCACGGTCGTCGGGTAGAACTTCTCGAGCTCCGGTGTCTGCTGCGGCCAGCCGAGCGTGGAGAACGGCCAGAGCGCGGCGGAAAACCAGGTGTCGAGGACGTCCGCGTCCTGACTCAATTCGAGATCAGGCGCGAGGCCATGCCTGCTGCGGGCCTCCGCCTCGTTGCGTGCGACGTAGACGTTTCCTGCCGCGTCATACCATGCAGGGATGCGATGTCCCCACCAGAGCTGGCGGCTGACGCACCAGTCCTTGATGTTGCGCATCCACTCGAAATAGGTCTTGGCCCAGCTCTCCGGGACGAATCGCGTCGCTCCGCTCTCGACTGCCGCGATGGCCGGGGCGGCGAGCGGCGCGATCCTGACATACCACTGGTCGGTCAGGAGCGGCTCGAGGACCGCACCGCTGCGATCGCCGCGAGGCACCATGAGGCGGTGCTTCTCGACCTTCCCGAGCAGACCCGCTGCCTCGAGCTCGGCCACCACGCGCTTGCGCGCCTCGAAGCGGTCGAGCCCGCGGAAGCGCACGGGGACATTGTCGTTGAGCGCGGCGCGGGGCGTGAAGATATTGATCTGCTCGAGCCCGTGCCGGAGTCCGATCTCATAGTCGTTGAAATCGTGTGCCGGGGTGATCTTCACGCACCCTGAGCCAAATGTGGCATCCACGTACGCATCGGCAATGATCGGAATGGTGCGGTCCGCGAGCGGGAGCCTCAGCCTCTTGCCGATGAGTTGCTTGTAGCGCTCATCGTCCGGATTCACAGCGACCGCCGTGTCGCCGAGCATCGTCTCAGGCCGCGTAGTGGCCACGACGATATGACCTGACCCGTCCTCGAGAGGGTACCTCAAATGCCACAGGTGCCCTTCCTCCTCCTCGCTTTCCACCTCGAGGTCCGAGAGCGCGGTGAGCAGTACCGGGTCCCAATTGACGAGCCGCTTCCCGCGGTAGATCAGGCCTTCCTCGTGCAGGCGCACGAATACTTCGATCACCGCACGCGATAGTCCCGCGTCCATGGTGAAGCGATCGCGCGACCAGTCGACCGAATCTCCCAGCCGGCGCATCTGCGAGGCAATGGTGCCGCCCGACCGGGCCTTCCACTCCCAGACGCGCTCGACGAAGGCCTCGCGCGACAGCTCGGTGCGCTTGCGGCCCTGTGCTTCGAGCTGCCGCTCGACGACCATCTGGGTTGCGATGCCGGCATGATCGGTGCCGGGCTGCCACAAGGCATCATCGCCGCGCATACGCCGGTAGCGGGTGAGGGCATCCATCAGCGTGTGCTGAAACGCGTGGCCCATGTGCAGCGTACCCGTCACGTTGGGCGGCGGGATCATGATGCAGAAGGGGGATCCGTGGCCGTTCGGCGCGAACCAGCCCCGGGATTCCCACTGCTGATAGATCCGCCGCTCGATGTCGTGCGGCGCATACACTTTGTCCATGGTGAGACTGCGGGCCCTGAATGAATGTCAGGGCATTATAGCGGCCGGACGCCGCTATTCCGCGCGCAGTGTATGGGTTACGGGCTCGACGCCGAGCTCGCGGTAGGCCTTGAACCGCGCTCGCCCGGCCCGCCGCCGCTCCTCATCTCCATCGACGATCTCACCGATCCGGCGCGTCAGGTGCAGAAAGGGTGGCGGCTCGGCGGCGAGATTGACGACGAAGTCGAACGGCACCGCGGGCGCAGAGCCTGCGCTGAGCAGCACGGGCGCCTCGGCGGCCCCGTTGGATGTCAGCCAATCGTGCGGCACGAAGCTGCCGTCGGCGAAGGTCCACAGCAGCTCATCGAGCATCTCGAGCTCGGCGCGGTCGGTATGCCAGATGAGCGCGCGCTGGGAAGCGAGGTAGGCCTTCTCCGCGAGCCGACAAGCGACCTTCAGGCGCGCCGGGGTCCCGGTGCCCTCGAGCACGTAGAAATCGACGCGCGGAGTCTGCTCAGCGGTGGAGGAGGCGGGCGGAGAGGAATCGGCGCCGCTCGGGGCGGCAGATGCTGAGGTGCCGTCGCTGTCGCCCATGACTCACGCCGTGGCGCGTCAGGCCTTGGCGCGGCGAATGAGGAAGTCCGACAGAAGGGGCGTCGGCCGTCCAGTGCTGCCCTTCTGTGCACCGCTGAGATATGCGGTGCCCGCTACGTCGAGGTGCGCCCATTTCAACCCCTGTGTGAATTTGCCCAGGAACGCCGCGGCGGTGATGGCACCGCCATCCCGCCCCCCGATATTGGCGAAGTCCGCGAAGTTGCTCTTGAGCTGCTCCGCATACTCTTCCGTGACCGGCAGCGGCCAGGCGCGATCGTCGGCGCGAACGCCTGCTTCGACGAGCTCCGTGACCAGTCCGTCGTCGTTCCCCATGGCGCCCGAGTGGTGATGTCCGAGCGCCACCACGCAGGCCCCGGTGAGTGTCGCGATATCGACGACGGCCGCCGGCTCGAAGCGGCGGGCGTAGTGCAGCGCGTCGCAGAGAATCAGCCGGCCTTCGGCATCGGTGTTGAGAATCTCCACGGTCTGCCCGGAGGCGCTGGTGGCGATGTCGCCGGGCTTGACCGCCTTGCCGTCCGGCATGTTCTCGACCGCCGCGACCAGCCCGATGACGCGCAGGGGCAGATCGAGCGATGCGGCGAGCATCAGCGAGGCAATCACCGCTGCCGCTCCGCTCATGTCGAATTTCATCTCGTCCATGGCCGGCGGATCCTTGAGGGAGATACCGCCGGTATCGAAGGTCACGCCTTTGCCGACGAGGATCACGGGCGCGCCGGACTTGCCGCCTTTGCCGGACCCGCCGTGCTCGATCACGATGAAACGCGGCGGCTCGGCGCTGCCCTGCGACACTGCGAGGAGGCATCCCATCTTCTCGCGGCGGATCGCCGGCTCATCGAGCACGCGCACGCGCAGCGACGGGTAGCGCTTCGCGAGCGCGCGGGTCTCCTCCGCGAGAAAGGTGGGCGTGCAGACGTTCGGCGGCAGATTCGCGAGGTCGCGCTGGATCCTGCTCGCCTCTGCAATGGCCGCGCCATGCGACAGGCCGCGACTCACCTTGGCGGCCGCACCCTTGGTTACCGGACCTGCCAGTACTCGCGCGAGTGGGACAGGTTTCGGCTTCTTGCCGGTCTTCAGGTCGTTGGTACGATAAAGACCGGTGCCGGCGATCTCCGCGACCGCACGGCCGAAGTAGTAATCGTCGAGCTCCTTTGCCGCCGGCCGCTCGATCGCGAGGGCCACACTCTCGATTCCGGTCTTCTGCAGCGTGCCGATGGCGGCGGCCCAGGCCTTGCGCCAGGTCTTGCGGCTGAAGCCCTTCTTCGCGCCGAGGCCGGCGAGCAGGACACGTGAGGCGGCAAGGTCCGGCAGATCCGCCAGCAGCAGCGTCTCGCCTGGCTTACCGGGAAAATCGCCCCGCCCGAGCAGCTTCTTCAGGCGCCCGCCGCTCGCGGCATCGACGGCGCGGGCCTCCTCGGTGAGCTCTCCGTCCTCGAATACGCCGACGACTAGGCAGTCCACGTCGAGCGTGGCTATCCCCTTGCTCCAGGTCTCGAATCGCATCTCGTATCCCCTAGTGCCCGGTATGGTGCCGGATTTGCCGGCACGCGCCGGCGTATTGTTCGGTTCGCCGGCGCGGGCCATTGAGGCGCGCAACCGTCTGCTTTACCTTAGTTATTTTAGTTTAACCCACCGGCGGTCCGGCGGGGAAAGTCACGGCAGGTCATCGGTTGGGGAAAATCCTCGGGCGCTACATATTGCGCGAAGTCATCACCTCCTGGCTGCTCGTCATGGGGGTGCTGCTCGTCATCCTGCTCGCGAACCAGCTCGCCGCGGTGCTCGAGCGCGCCGCTGCGAGCCAGTTTCCGCAGGGGGTGGTATTCGAGCTCATCTACCTCGGTATCCTGCAGTATCTGAGCCTGCTGGTGCCGTTCGGCCTGCTGCTCGGCATCGTCCTCGCTCTCGGCAGGGTCTATCACGACAGCGAGCTGGCTGCGGCCTTCGCCTGCGGCGTCAGACCCGTCAGCCTGTACGGACCCGTGGTCGGCCTCGGGGTCCTGCTGGCGATCGGACTTGCGGCGCTGACCCTGATCGTTGCGCCAGGGGCAACGGAGCAGGCGCTGACCATTCGCAACGCGGCCATGCGCGCCGGGCAATTCGCGCCTCTGCAGCCGGGCGCTTTCCGCGCATTCGGCGGCGGCAGCGCCGTCGTCTACGCCGAGAAGGTCGATGCCGACGGCACGCTGCAGAACGTATTCGTGGAGAGAAACGAGGGCCCGCTGGTGGAAGTGGCCATCGCCCGGCGGGCGCTGCACACCGCAGCGGCGGATGGGACGGCGCAGACCATCAAGCTATTGGACGGTGAGCGCCTGGTGGGCATTCCGGGCAGCCCCCAGTTTCGGACCAGCAACTATGCCGAGCTCAGCATTCCCATCCGAGTGCCGCCGGTGAGCGATGTGATCACGGACCTCGATGCACAGCCCACCGCGGTGCTCTTTGCCTCCCCGGACCCCAAGCGCCAGGCACAGCTGCAGTGGCGGCTATCGATGCCGCTGATGTGCATCGTGCTGACGGTGGTTGCCGTGCCGCTCGCGCGCCTGAAGCCGCGCCAGGGCCGCTACGCCCGCGTGTGGCTCGCTCTGGTGGTCTATCTCGTGTATTCCAACCTCATCTCCCTCGGACAGGCCTGGATCGCCAGGGGGGCCATTCCCGCGGCGCTCGGGCTCTGGTGGACCCATGTCGTCGTCGTGTTGCTTACCCTGGCGGTGATCCTCGGGCCGAAGAGCGTGCAGCGCCTGCGCTATCGGGCGGCTCGCGCATGAGCGTGCTCGACCGCTACATCGTGCGCACCATCCTCGGCGCCGTGGCGCTCGTCATGGTGGTGCTGCTCATCCTCGGCGGCCTGTTCGTATTCATCGGCCAACAGGGCGACATCGGCGTCGGCCACTACACCGTGGTGGATGCGATGTGGTACACGCTGCTCAACCTGCCGCAGCAGGTATATCAGCTGCTGCCGATCACGGCCCTCATCGGTTCGGTCATCGGGTTCGGCCAGCTCGCCCGCGGCAGCGAGATCACGGTCATCCGCGCCACGGGAGTCTCAGTGGCGCGCCTCGCCGGCACGACGCTCCTGGTCGCGGCGCTGCTCATCGCTCTCGAGGGCGCACTCGGCGAGTTCGTCGCGCCGCAGCTCCAGGAGGCAGCGAACCAGCAGAAGGCGTTCAGCAAATACAACAGTGTCGGCTTCGGCGGCGGCGCCGGCGCTTGGGTGCGTGACGGCGGCCTGATTCTCAACGTCGCGCGTCAATCCGGGTCGCGTCAGTTCGTCGGCATGCAGGTGTTCGAGCTGTCACCTCAACACTCGCTCATTGCCATCGGCCGCGCCGCGAGCGCAACAGCCGCCGGTCAGCACACCTGGATGCTCGGCGGCTATACCGAATCGCGCTTCTTCTACCGCAGTGTCGATGCGGCGGCAGCTTCGCCGAGCTGCGATGAGCGCTCGGCACCATGCCGCCCGCCGCCGGTAGATCGGGTGACGGCCAGCGCTCCCGGCCACAAGGTGCTGCAGTCGAACGTCACCGCGGGTTTCCTCGGACTTGCGGTGCAGGACCCGGAGCAGTTGACTCTGAGCTCGTTGTGGCAGCTCATCGAGTACTTCCACACCAACTCGCTCGATGCCAGACAGTACGTGTTCGCCTTCTGGTCGAAGATCGCGCGTACGGTGGCGATCGCCTTCTCGGTGCTCCTCGCCCTGCCGTTCGTCCTCGGCTCGATGCGCTCGGCCGGGGCCGGGACGCGCACCATGCTGGCGCTGGTGATCGGGATCGTCTTCTTCCTGCTGCAGCGGCTGATCGAGAGCGGGACGATCGTTTTCAACCTCGATCCGGTGATACTCGCGTGGCTGCCGACCGCGCTCCTGGCCGCCGTGACCCTGTTTCTCCTGGCTCGAGCCCGCTAGGGCAGCGAGCCGTCCTGCAGGCTATTTCGCGGGATGGGGGCGCGCCGGCGCGTGCGCCTTCTTCGCCGGCAGGGGCTTCAGCAGGCCGTCGAGGGACTGGAAGATCTCGTCGTAGCGGTAGTCCGGGATCTCGTAGTCCCAGCCTTGCACGCGGGCGTTGATCTGCTCGGCCTCGGCGGCGGCGGACTTGTCCGTGGCGCGCGCCGATACGTCGATGTAGCCGTTGCTCGCCTGTTTGTAACCGCTGATCTCGATCTGCAGGCCATCGAAGGTCTTGAAGACAGCGTGGGCAAGGCCGGTGCCTTGCGGTGCCGGGATGGCTTTGCGCACGTCAGTCAGCGTCAGGCTGGAGAGGGAGCTGCCCATCGTATCGGCGGCGTCGGCCCCGGTAAGCTCGCGGCCGTGGGGAATGCCATGGACGGTGAAGTCGGCCTGGGTCTTCTTTTCCCGTGAGGCCGTGAATCCCGGGCCCTTGGCGGGCTGCTCCGCGATCTCACTCACGCGGCTCTGGGCGATATCGAGGATCGTCGGCTCGAGCCAGAGCTTCGGGTCTGCATCGACGAGGACGATGGGGCTCGCAAGCAGGCTTTGCGGGGAGTTGACGACGCGCACGTAGCAGTCGTTGGCATCCATGGAGTGGCCGACGATCAGCGACCACGTCCTGCCGGGAGCGATGATGTCGATGCGCGCGCCGGTTGCTTTGGGCTGGGTCACATCCTCGACCCCGAGCACGGGGTAGTTGCGGGCGATGCTCGTCTTGCGCTCCACGGTCGCGAGCGATCCCAAGTCGAGCAGGAGCTTGCGCAGCTTACCCGAGTCGGCCGGATAATCGCGCTCGCCCACGATCCAGTCGGCAGCCTTGCGCTCCAGGGTCGCAGTGGTGTTGCCGGCCTTGGTGATGCGGATCTGCGCGACATCGTTCAGGGCGCTCTCGAGTCCGGGAAGCACCCGCGTGTTGGCCGCGGCATCCGGGCCGGTCTGGCTGCGGCTCGACACCCAGGCTGCGAGCGCGATGATGACGATGCCGATGGCGAAGAGGAGCGTGACGCGCCGTGCGGTCATTGCGGTTGTTCCTTGCTGGAGACGGCCTGGGGACGCCTGCGGCGCATCGCCGCGATGAGCAGCGCGGCGAGCGCGAAGAGAGCCGGCATCACGATGATGTCGATGAATTTCAGCCGCGAGCCGAGCGCGTCGATGTCGCTGACGAGCCCGGCCTGCACGGCGCGCAGGCGCTTGCGGATCTCGAGCTTCTCCGCCTCGAAGTGCTCGATCTCCTGCTGTTGGGCGGGGGTCAGGATCAGCGCCGACTTATCGTTGCGCTTCGACTGCAGCAGGGTCAGTTGCTGCTCAGTATCCTGCAGCTTCTGCTGCAGCTGCTGCTCCTGCGCGTGAAAACGGGCATTCGCCACACGACGCAGGGCATCGACACGCAGGAACGGACGCGTAAAGCCTGCGCGGCCACGCACGCTGATCAGGTCCGAGCTGCCCGAAAGATTATCGAGAGTGTTCAGTACCAGGTCACCGTTGCTCGCCCAGGCCTGCGCGATACTCTGACCGAAGAGCTCCTGCTCGTGCACCCAGAGATAGTCCGAGAGCAGGTCGGTATCGGCGAAGACCACGAGATTCATTGGTCTCACCGATGCCTTGAGATCACGTTGACCGGCCGGTAGCGTCACGCCCTTGGGCGGACCGTCCGGGAATGCGGTCTTCACCATTCCCGTGACGCGCGCGGCGATCGTGTAGCGCTTACCGGTAGGCTTGAACCCGTCCAACAGGGTCGCCGGATTCATCAGCATGGCAAACCGCTGCGCGGGCATTGCCTCCGCGTCGGCACTCGATTGGATCAGCGGCTCGAACTTGATGGTCGCGCCCTTCGCCGGTGCCACGTAGCCGGCGGTCTCGACGTTGACGTTGGAGAGGCCCGAGGTGACGACGTCGGTTTGCGAGAGCGAGTTGTCGCCGAGCCCGAGGATCCCGAGATGCTCGACCGGCGGCTCGCCTTCGCGCATGGCGACGGTGAGCGCGTGGCCACGGTCGGCGACCACTTCGCGCGGATTGAAGTCGACTCCCCAGGCGGAGAGGAGCGTTTCCATGTGCGAGGCATGGTCGGCTGCCATTGCCTGCATGGGGTTGCCGCCGGACCGATCCGCCTGCGCCATCGGATCGAGGAAGGCCACGATGTGACCGCCCCGCAGCGCGTACTGGTCGATGGCGAACTCGGTGGCCGGCGAGAGGTTCTTCGGATCGACGAGCACGAGCACGCGCACATCCGGGCCGATCGAGGTCGCGGTAGGCTCGAGCGGGCGCAGATCGAAGAGCTGCTGCGCCTGCGAGTAGATCATCCAGGGCTTTCCCGGCTGGCCGCTCTGCGGATCGAAGCCGCCGCTCATGGGCAGCGTCGAGAGCCAGGCGACGACCGGTTTCGCAGGATGCGCCAGCTGATAGACGAGCTTCGCCACATCGTACTCGAGGAAGCGCTGCTTGTCGGGGTCGAAGAACGGGATGGCCTGTTGGCCGTTGGTGGAGTTGGTTCCGGCGAGACCGAAGTAGAACTTGGTGCCGGCCTCGTTGATGGCGGTGCCGGTGACCCCGAGCTCCGCGGCGCGATCCTCCTCGACCGAGAACGGCTGCGGATCGATGACGTGCAGATGGATCATGCCGCCCGAGCGCTGCTTGAGCTCCTCGAGGAAGTCGTGCACGCGCTGACCGTAGGGGCGGATCTGCGGAATGGATTCCGCGGTCTTGGCCGAGTAGAAGAAATAGAGGTCGATCGGCTCCTTGATGCTCTGCAGGATCCGGTCGGTGCCCGGCGAGATGGTGTAGAGGCGATTCTGGGTGAGATCCAGCTGCCAGCCGGCGAGGGAGTAGTTGAAGAGGATGGTGAGGCCGATGAAGGTGAGCGCCAGCGCTGCCACCGCGCCCCAGCCGAGGGTCGAGCGTTTGGTCATGGGGCGCTCCTAGTCCGCTTTGCGCAGGTCGAGGGTGACCGCGGTGGTGAAGAGAAAGAAGCCGATCAGCATCGCGAAATAGAGAAGGTCGCGTGCCTCGATCACGCCCTTGGCGATCGACTGGAAATGCGTGAGGAAGGAGAGCGAAGCGATTGCCCCTACGAGCGCCTGCGGCGCCCAGCTCTGGAAGGCGTTCACCACCAGGGGGTAGCCGGCGAGCAGGAACAGGAAGCAGACCGCGACCCCGAGGATGAAGGCGACCACCTGATTGCGAGTGAGCGCCGACATGCACGAGCCCACCGCGAGAAAGCCGCCGGCGAGCAGCAGGCTCCCGAGGTAGGCTGCAATGATGGTGCCGTTGTCGGGCTTGCCGAGATAGTTGACGGTGATCCAGATCGGGAAGGTGAGCGCGAGGGCGAGCGCCGTGAAGAGCCAGGCGGCCAAATACTTGCCGAGCACCGCCTCCCACAGGTTCACCGGCTGGGTCATCAGCAGCTCGATGCTGCCCGACTTGCGCTCCTCGGCCCAGAGCTTCATGGAGATCGCCGGAATGAGGAACAGATACAGCCACGGATGGAAGGCGAAGAAGGGCTCGAGGTCCGCCTGGCCGCGCTCGTAGAAGCCGCCGAGATAGAACGTGAAGGCGTTCGCCAGCACGAGGAAGATCAGGATGAAGACATAGGCGAGCGGTGTCGCGAAATAACTCGCGAGCTCGCGGCGCAGGATGATGCCTACGTTGCGCATGGCGCCCCCGTGTGAGTGGTTATGCGGTGATGGAGCGGAAGACTTCGTCGAGTCGTCCGGATTCGAGGTGCAGCGCTTTGAGCGCGAGTCCCTTGGCGCTCGCGAGCTCCGAGATGGCGGCGAATATCGGCGCCCCGGAGCGCGGCAGTGCGGTCAGGCGCACGTCGCGCTCGCTCACCTCGACGTCGGCCACCGAGGGAAGCGCGGCTACCGCGGCACGTGCCGCAGCCAGCTGCTCCGGGCGCTCGAGTTGCAGCGACACCGCGTTGAAATAACGCGATCGGGCCGCGAGCTTCAGGGGCGTGTCGTCGGCGACGATGCGTCCGTGCGCGATGATGATTGCGCGGCTGCAGACGGCGTCGACCTCTTCGAGAATATGAGTCGAGATCACTATGATCTTGTCCCGACCCATCTCGTTGATGAGCGCCCGGACCTCGAACTTCTGGTTGGGATCGAGGCCATCGGTGGGCTCATCGAGGACGAGCACCGGCGGGTCGTGGAGGATGGCCTGAGCCAGGCCGACCCGGCGGCGGAAGCCTTTCGACAGCGTCTCGATCGACTGTTCCAGCACCGAGCCGAGCTGCAGCCGTCCGATCACGTAATCGAGGCGCGCGCGCCGGCGCGAGCCTTCCAGGCGGCGCAGGTCGGCGATGAACTCCAGAAAGCCGCGCACGCGCATCTCTCCATAGGTCGGCGCTCCTTCGGGCAGGTAGCCGAGCCGCTCCTTGGCGGCGAGCGGCTCGCTCTCCACGTCGTGGCCGCAGATGCTGGCCTTGCCGGCCGTCGGTGTGACGAAGCCTGCGAGCATGCGCATGGTGGTCGTCTTGCCCGCCCCGTTGGGTCCGAGGAATCCGAGTACCTCGCCCGGACGGACCTCGAACGTGACGTCGTCTACGGCCACGACCGACTCGTAGCGCTTGCTCAGGTGCTCGGCTTTGATCATCGATGGGCTACCTCCGAGGCTGCGGTAGATACAGGCAATCGTAAAAAGTTCCGTTCATGTCGGCCGCCAGCCGCCGCGATCGGCGCGCGTGCGCCAGTAGAGCATCATGATCGCACCGCCCAGCATTCCGCCGAGGTGCGCGAAATGCGCGACGCTCGCCTGCCTGCCGGTGACGCCGAAGAAGAGCTCGAGCAGCCCATACACCATGACGACCAGCCACGCGGGCAGCGGGATGGGTGCAATGAGCAACATCAGGCGCGCGCGCGGAAAGAGCATCGCGAAGGCGAGCAGCACGCCGAATATGCCTCCCGAGGCGCCGAGCGTCGGCTCGCCGGTCCTGGCGGCGTACTCCACGGCGAGCTGTGTGCCGCCGGCGGCGAGGACGCAGACGAGGTAATAGGCGAGAAAGCGCCGGGGGCCCCAATAGCTCTCGAGCACGGAGCCGAAGACATAGAGGGTGAACATGTTGAAAGCGATGGCAGCAGCCCGGCGTGCAGGAACGCGTAGGTGAGGAGCTGCCAGGGGCGAAAGAGCGCCTCCGGAGTCGCGAGCGGCCAGAGCGCGAAGTGCTGCAGCATGGGCCGCAGCGCCACCTGCTCGAGCAGGAAGAGCAGCACGTTGAGGAGAATGAGGGCCCGCGTGGCCGGTTTGATCGCCGGGAACATCAGCGCAGTCTACCCGCAGGGAAACTAACGCGAGGGGGGAAGTTGGCTGCCGAGGCGCTCGGCTGCCGCCTTGAGGAGGGGCAGCCCCTTCTCGAGGAGCTCGCGGCGCGAGACGCGTGAGGCCTGGGTGCTCACGTTCATCGCCGCCACCGTGACGCCGACCACATTTCTGACCGGTACCGCGATCGAGCGCAGGCCGACCTCGAGCTCCTGGTCATTTACCGCAAAGCCTTCGCTGCGCGTCTCGGCGAGGATCTCCTCGAGGCGCCGGCGCGAGGTCACCGTAAAGCGGGTGTGTGCGACGAGCTCGAATTTCGCCAGCTCCTGCGCCGTCTGCTCCAGCGGCAGGCTGGCGAGGAGTACGCGTCCGAGCGCCGTACAGTAAGCCGGTAGCCGGCTGCCGACGCCCAGTGTGACGGCCATGATGCGCCGGGTCGCGGCGCGCGCCACATATACGACCGCGCCGTCATCGAGAACCGCCACCGAAGTAGCCTCACCGAGCCGCTCGCTCAGCTCTTCGAGGACCGGCTGGGCGGCGATCGGGATCGGTGCCGTGGAGAGATACGCATAGCCGAGATTGAGGATCCTCGGCTGCAGCCTGTAGGTGCGGCCGTCGGTGGCGGCGTATCCGAGCTCGCGCAGGGTATAGAGGCAGCGGCGCACGACGGCACGCGTGAGGCCGGTGGCGCGGCTGACATCGGCGATGGTGAGGCGCCGGTCGACGCCGGAGAACGCGCGGATGACATGCAGTCCGCGCGCCAGTGACGTCATGAAATCAGGATCACCGCCGCGGTAGAGCGCATTGTCCGGGTCGCCCGTGGAGGCGCTGCCCGGCGCGATGACCGGACGCGAGCTCTTGGGAGGCGCTTTGGAATGCAACACGACCTGCAGACACGAGACACGGCTACCGGTACGGTAATCGTACCCGGTGCGTCGCGATGTGTCACGAAGCAGCGCGACCCGTCCGTGGACATGTGAGAATGGCTTCCCCAGGATCATCGTTGCGCGCAGCGGTACGCAGAGCCATGAAGATAGCGGTTCTCTTCGGCGGTACGAGTGAGGAGCGGGACGTATCGATCGCAAGTGCGGCGCAGGTGATTCCGGCGCTGCGCGGCCTCGGACACGAGGTGGTGGCGGTCGATACGGCGACCGGCAGACTGTCCGCGCCGGCCGAGCAGCGGCTGCTCACGAGCGGTGTCGGCCCGCAGCCTCCCTCGGGCTCGGCGCTCGCGGGAATGAAGCAGGGCGCACCCGTGCTCGCGGCGGAGACGGCCGACATACGGGATGTCGATGTGGTCTTTCTCGCGCTGCACGGCGGCGCCGGGGAGGACGGGCGCATTCAGGCAGTGCTCGACCTCGCCGGCCTTGCCTACACCGGCAGCAATCACATCGCGAGTGCGACTGCGATGGACAAAGACCTCTCGAAGCGTCTCTTCCGCGCGGCCGGAGTGCCGACCGCGGACTGGAAGATGACGCCGGTGAGCGCGCAGGACATCGACGCAGCGCTCGGCTGGCCGGTCGTCGTGAAACCGAACAAACAGGGCTCGACCGTGGGCCTCAGTGTCGTCCGCGCACCGGAGGCGCTGCCTGCGGCTCTCTCGCTGGCCCAGCGCTTCGATGATGAGGTCATGGTGGAGCGCTTCATCCCGGGCCGCGAGCTGACTGTAGGAGTGTTGCAGGGGCAGGCCCTGCCGGTCGGGGAGATCATCGCGCCGGGCGAGGTATTCGACTACCAGGCGAAGTACCAGGCCGGCGGCGCGCGGGAGATTTTTCCGGCGGAGCTTGCTCCTGAGGTTGCCGCGCGCGCCCAGCAGATCGCGGTGCGCGCGCATGCGGCCCTCAAGCTCGGCGCCTACAGCCGGATCGACTTTCGGATGGATGCGCAGGGTGGCATCTGGTGCCTCGAAGCCAACTCGCTCCCCGGCATGACGGCCGCGAGCCTGTTGCCGCAGGCCGCAAGAGCGGCGGGCATCGGCTTTCCCGAGCTCATCGAGCGGATCTGCAAAGCGGCTGTGCGTTGATTTGCGCGGCCGGCCCTGTCGCTCGGATTCAGCCCGCGGCCCAGGGAGCGGCCCTGGGTCCGATCACTCAGGTGCTCTCGCTACGCGAGGCTCCGGGCGATGCCGTTCCACATCGTTTCTTTGAGCATCTGTAGCCGCTCGCCCTCGAAGTCCGGCCAGCCGAGGGCCCGCAGGATGATGGGTCGGGCGCGGCGCACGAGTGCGAGCTGCCCGACGATGACGACCGCACGAATGGCAACATCAGGATTTGCCGCAGGCCTTCCGAGCAGGCGGCCGACGATTTCCATCACGATGGCCAGCAATCGGCCGCCGATCTGTTGGAAGATCGCATCGAATGCCACGGTGTGCTCGCCCTGCGCGCGCGCGAAGAAGAGCGCCCAGCTTTCCGGCCGCTCGGTGGCGAGACCTTCGAGAAAGGGCTCGACGACCGCCCGCAGCAGCTCCAGGAGCTCCTCGCGCGTCAGGTTTTGCCGGCCGAGCGCCTGCCGGACGCGCTCTGCCGCGGGATCCAGCCGGGTGCGCACGTCCTCCGTGATGTACTGGGCGCAGGCCCGGTGCAGCCCCTCCTTGCCGCCGAAGTAGTATTGCAAAGCGGGCAGACTGACACCTGCGTGCCGTGCAATGGCGCGCGTGGAGGCTCGCTCATAGCCGAGCTCGCCGAAGAGCTCGATCCCGGCTTCGAGCAGGCGCTGGCGCGTATGCTCGCCGCGGGCGTAGCCGCCGCCCGCCCGGTGGCGCCGTCTGGCGCTGCCTGCATCGCGCGCGGCTATGCGAGGTCTACGGGCTCCCGTGCTGCGCTTTCTCACGATCCCCGAATCACAATATTCCGCACTGCGCTCACGTCTCGATTATATCACTTGACAGATTTCTATCAACTGATAGACAATTTGTCCAGATCGAGCGGTCTCCCCGGAAGGCGCGGTTCGGCATGAAGAAGAGAATCATCCCCATAGCTCTCGTGGTACTCGCCGTCGTGGGCGTTGCCTGGTGGCTCACGCACCGCGATGCAACGAGCAACGAGATCGTGCTCTATGGCAACGTCGACCTGCGGGAGGTCGACCTCGCCTTCAATGACAGCCAGCGCGTCGCCAGCGTTCTCGTGCACGAGGGCGATCGCGTGCGCAAGGGTCAGGTCCTGGCGCGCCTCGATACCAGTCGCCTCGAGCCGCAGCTCGCCCAGGCCCGGGCGCAGGCGGCCGCACAGCGCGCGGTCGTCGATCGGCTGCATCACGGCAACCGGCCGGAAGAGGTCGCGCAGGCACGCGCCAATCTCACGCTGGCGCAGGCTGATGCCCGCCAGGCGCATGACAACTATCGACGACTCGAGGCCGTCTTCAGCACCTCGAGCGGCCGCGCAGTGAGCCGTCAGGAAGTCGATGACGCCCAGGCCCAGGCCGATGTCGCCGATGCCAAAGTTGCAGTCAGCCGCAAGGCGCTGCAGCTCGCCTTGCTCGGACCGCGCCAGGAGGATATTGCGCAGGCCCAAGCGATGCTCGATGGCGAGCAGGCGCAGGTCGCGTTGCTCGAGCAGGAGCTTGCCGATGCGCAGCTTCGCGCCCCGCTCGATGCCGTGGTGCGCTCGCGGATCGCCGAGCCGGGCGACATGGCCTCGCCGCAGAAGACCGCGCTCACGCTCGCCATTACCGATCCCAAATGGGTGCGCGCCTACGTCTCGGAGACGGACCTCGGCCGCGTCGGTTCCGGAATGGCGGCGACGGTCGCGGTCGATTCGTTTCCGGGAACGCGCTTCGAGGGCTGGGTGGGCTTCATCTCACCCGTGGCGGAGTTCACACCGAAGACCGTGCAGACCCAGGAGCTGCGCTCGAGCCTCGTGTACGAGATCAGGGTGTTCGTGAAGGATCCGGGCGATCGGCTGCGCCTGGGAATGCCGGCAACGGTCCACTTGTCTCCCAACAGCCGCAAGAGCTGACATGCCGTCCCCGGTCGTCATCGGCAGTGACCTGCGCAAGGTGTTTCGCGCGCCGGGCAACGGTGGCGAAGTACGTGCGCTCGATGGGGTCTCGATCGAGGTGCGCGCCGCCGAGTTGACGGCGCTCGTCGGACCGGACGGCGCCGGCAAGACCACGCTCATCCGCCTGATGGCCGGCCTGCTCACGGCAGAGGCGGGCCATCTGACCGTGCTCGGCATCGATCCCGGCGTGCAGCCGCAGCGCGTGCAGGACCGGATCGGCTACATGCCGCAGAAATTCGGGCTGTACGAGGATCTGAGCGTGCAGGAGAACCTCGACCTCTATGCCGACCTGCACGGTGTCACGGCCGATGAGCGCCGCCAGCGCTACCCGCAGCTCATGCAGATGACCGATCTCGCCCGCTTCACCGGCCGGCTCGCCGGCAGACTTTCCGGCGGCATGAAGCAGAAGCTCGGACTCGCCTGCACGCTGGTGCGCTCGCCGGAGCTGTTGCTGCTCGATGAGCCGACAGTCGGCGTCGATCCGCTCTCGCGGCGCGAGCTGTGGGCCATCGTCGAGCATTTGGTACGCGAACAGGGACTGACCGTGCTGACGAGCACCTCGTACCTCGATGAGGCCGAGAAGGCGGCGCGGGTACTGGTGCTGCACGAGGGCAGGGCTCTCGCCCACGGTGAGCCGGACAGCGTCACGCGGGCTGCTGCCGGCTGCAGCCTCGTGCTCGAGCCCGGGCCCGGCAACAACGCGCGCCGCCTGCAGGCGCGGCTGCTCGATGATCCGCAGGTGATCGATGCGGTGCCCGACGGCGGGCTCGTGAGGTTGGTTCGGCGCGCCGGCTCCCAGCCCGCCGCAGTGCCGCCGGGAGATCGGCCAGACCTCGTCGCGGGCCTGGTTGCCCGGCCGGTCGCGCCGCGCTTCGAGGATGGATTCATGGTGTTGTTGCGCGGCACGGCTGCCCATGAGGCAGGAGTCGATATCCGCCTGCAGCGCCCGCTCGCCCCCGCGCAGGAGGGTGCCGTCGTGGAGGTGCGCGACCTCGTCAAGCGCTTTGGCGACTTCACCGCCGTGAATCACGTGAGCTTCGAGGTGCGGCGGGGCGAGATCTTCGGTCTCCTCGGCCCCAACGGAGCCGGCAAGACGACGACCTTCCGCATGCTCTGCGGCCTGTTGCCCGCGAGTGGCGGTGTACTGAGGATTGCCGGTGTCGATGTCAGCAGGGCCGGCGCCGCTGCGCGCGCGCGGCTCGGGTACGTCGCGCAGAAGTTCTCTCTTTACGGCTCGCTCACCGTCGCGGAGAACCTCGAGTTCTTCGCCAGTGCTTACGGCTTGCGCGGTGCGGCGCGCCGGGCCCGCATCGATTGGGCGGTCCGCCAGTTCGATCTGGCGCAACACGAGCAGACCGCGAGCGGCGAGCTGCCCGGAGGATTCAAACAGCGCCTCGCCATGGGCGCAGCGCTCCTGCACGAGCCAGACATCCTCTTTCTCGATGAGCCGACGAGCGGCGCCGATCCGCTGGCGCGGCGCGCCTTCTGGCGGCGGATCACGGCGCTCGCCGAGCAGGGTGTCACCGTCATCGTCACCACCCACTTCATGCAGGAGGCGGAATACTGCGATCACATCGCCATCATGGACGGCGGCCGGGTGTTGGCTCAGGGCTCGCCCGCGGATATCCGGCAGCTCGCGCACCCGGGAGAGACGCGGCAGGCGTCCATGGAGGATGCATTCATCGCCGTCGTCGAGGCGGCGCGCGCCCGTGAAGCGGGGGCACAGCGATGAGCGAGCTCGGCCGCCTGCGGCCCAAGCTGCGGCGCATCCGCGCGCTCGTCAGGAAGGAGACGCGGCAGATGATCCGCGATCCGGCGACCATCGGAGTGGGTGTCGTCCTGCCGGTCATTCTCATTCTGCTTTTCGGTTTTGGCCTGTCGCTCGATGTCAGGAATGTGCCCCTGGCGGTGGTCCTGGAGGAGAGCTCCGGGCCGGCCGAGAACCTGCTCGCGAGCTTTGCGCTCTCGCCGTATTTCCGGCCGCAGCGGGTCTATTCCCGCCAGGCGGCCGACCGCCTCATGATGACCGGCAAGGTCGATGGCATCCTCACCATCCCTGCCGATTTTGCCCGGCACTTCGGCGCAGGCGATGCACGCGTGCAGCTGCTGGTGCACGGCAGCGATGCCAACCGTGCCCGCATCATCGAAGCCTACGCCGCCGGGGCGGTCGGCGCCTGGTCCGCGCGGCAGGCGGCCGAGGACGGGGGTGCGCTCAGCGGCGGTCCGGTCGGCATTCAGAGCCGGCTGTGGTTCAACTCGGCCAATGACAGTCACTATTTCCTGGTGCCGGGGCTCATCGTTCTCGTCATGACGCTGATCGGCGCCTTCCTCACCGCCATGGTGGTGGCGCGGGAATGGGAGCGTGGCACCTTCGAGGCGCTGTTCGTGACTCCGGTGCGCAGCGGCGAGATCCTGCTCGGCAAGACCATCCCTTACTTCGGCCTGGGGCTGCTCGGGCTGTTGCTTTGCGTGGTCTCGAGCAAGTTCCTCTTCCACGTCCCGGTCGTCGGCTCGCTCGTGGTGCTCATCGGCGCCTCGATGCTCTATGTGCTGGTGGCGCTCGGCGTGGGACTCCTCATTTCCTCGTACTTCAAGAATCAGCTGGTTGCGAGCCAGCTCACCATGCTTGCGACTTTCATGCCGGCGCTGATGCTGTCCGGATTCCTCTTCGACCTGCGCAGCATGCCGGCCGTGATTCGCGCGATCACCTACCTGCTGCCGGCGAGATACTACGTGGCGCTGCTGCAGACCACTTTTCTCGCCGGTGACATCTGGCCGGTGATCCTGCCCAACGCGGCGGTGCTCGCCGCCATGCTCGCGCTGCTGGGCTATGCCAGCCGCGCCGTCACTCACAAGAGGCTCGGCTGAGTCATGCTGGAATCGCTGCTTCGCATCCTGGCGCTCACCCGCAAAGAGCTGCTCGCGGTGCTCAAGGACCGCCGCGCCCGCAACAGCCTGCTGCTGCCGCCCATCATCCAGTGCCTGCTCTTCGGCTACGCCGCGACCTATGATCTCAACCATGTCCCCTATGCGGTGCTCGACCGCTCCCACAGCATCGCCTCGCAGGACCTGCTGTCGAGATTCGATGGCACGAAGCTCTTCGAGCGCGTCGCCAATCTGCGCACCCAGCGGGAGGTGAGCGACTACATCAACGACCGCCGCGCGCTGCTCGCGGTCGAGATTCCCGAGGACTTCGCCCGCCGGCTCGGCGCCGGCGGCGGTGCGGACGTTCAGATCATCGCCGACGGCCGTAATTCCAACACCGCGGGCACGGCACTCGGCTATGCGCAGTCGGTGGTGGATGCCTTCAACAGCGACTGGCGGACCGATCATGGCCAGCCCGGGCCGCCGGTGACGGTGGCGATGCGTGCCTGGTACAACCCGAACCTCATGACGCGCTGGAACATGATTCCCGGACTGATCGGTACCCTCACGATGATCCAGACTCTGATGCTGACGGCGATGTCGGTTGCGCGCGAGCGCGAGCAGGGAACCTTCGATCAGCTTCTCGTGACGCCGTTCCGACCTGCCGAGATCATGGCCGGCAAGGCGCTGCCGTCGATGCTGGTAGGCCTCATCCAGGCGACCGGGGTCCTGCTCGTCGCGCAGCTCTGGTTCCAAATCCCGTTCCAGGGATCATTCCTCACACTCTATGCGGGGCTGGTCCTGTTCGTGCTGGCGGCGGTCGGGGTCGGGCTCGTGGTCTCGGCGCTCTGCTACACCATGCAGCAGGCGATGCTCTTCTCCTTCATGCTCATCATGCCGTTTGCGCTGCTCTCGGGGCTGACGACGCCGCTCAGCAACATGCCGCTGTCTCTGCAATACTTCACCTTCATCAACCCCCTGCGCTATGCCATCGACATCGCGCAGCGGGTGTATCTCGAGGGAGCGGGGCCGGGCGTATTGATGCCCGACCTCTGGCCGCTGGCGGTGATTGCCGCGGTCACGCTGGCCGCCGCTTCCTGGATGTTCCGGCACCGGCTACAGTGAAGGAAGCTCATGGCACTCTCCAACAGCACCCTACGCTCTCTCGTATTGGCTTCGCTCGGTTGCACGCTGGCCGGCTGCGCAGTGGGCCCGAACTTCGTCAGGCCGAAGCCGGACGTGCCGGCACAATGGTCGTCCAGCGCCGTGGGCAACAGCACCGGGGGCGCGGCGCATGTGACTTCCGAAGGTGCCCAGACGATTGCGTGGTGGTCGACCTTCAACGATGCGACGCTGACATCGCTCGTGCAGCAATCGGCCACCGAGAATCTGGACGTCAAACAGGCCGTGCTGCGCATCCAGGAGGCGCAGGCACAAGCCGCCGTCGTGGCTGGCGGCCTCTGGCCCAGCCTGTCGGCCAACGCCTCGTGGTCGCGGCAGCGGATCAGCACCAATACGCCGAACGGGGTTATCTTCGGCCTGAATTTTCCCGGTCTGCCGCCGATTCTCACCAACCCGTTCAGCCAGTATCAACTCGGTCTCGGCGCCTCCTGGACTCCCGACCTCTTCGGGACGGAGCGCCGCTCGATCGAGGCCGCCAACGCCCAGATGCAGGCGGCCGTCGAGGGCGGGCACGCGGTGCTGCTCTCGATGGTGAGTGATGTCGCGGCCACGTACATCGATCTGCGCGGCGCTCAGCTTCGCCGCTCCATCCTGGAGCGCAGTCTCGCCACGCAACGCGATCTGCTGCAGCTCACACGTGATCGGCGCAACGCGGGGCTGACCTCGGACCTCGATGTCGAGAATGCCACGGCCGAAGTAGGTACGACGCAGGCGCAAGTGCCGCTCGCCGATCGCGAGATCACCGTCGACATCAATCAGCTGAGTCAGCTCATGGCGAAGCAGCCACAGGCGCTGCGGGCCGAGCTCGGGGGAACGCAGCCCGTGCCGCCCGTGCCGCCTGTCGTGCCGATCGGCCTGCCTTCGGACCTGGCGCGTCGCCGGCCGGACATCCGCCAGGCCGAGGCCAACCTTCATGCGGCCACCGCGCAGGTCGGTGTCGCGGTCTCCAACTACTTCCCGCAGTTGACGTTGACCGCTGCAGGCGGGTTCCAGTCGGTGGGACTCTCGCGACTCATCGAGACGGCGAGCCGCTTCGCTTCGTTCGGGCCGGCCATCGAGCTGCCGATCTTCGAGGGCGGACGACTGCGCGCGACCGTGCGTCTGCAGCGGTTGAAAGCGAAAGAGGCGGCGGTCATCTACGCGCAGACGGTGCTCACGGCGTTGAATCAGGTGGAGGACGCGCTGGCAGCCTATGCTTCGGATCAGGCGCGGCGCGATTCCCTCCAGACGGCAGTGACGGCCAGTCGCAACGCCCGTCAGCTCGCGCGTCAGCGATACCAGAGCGGTGTGGCAAGCTTCATTGACGTGCTGGATGCCGAGCGCAGCGAAGAGCAGAATGAGCTCGCGTTCGCGGACGCAACGACGGCTGTTTCTGCCGACCTGGTACAGCTCTACCGGGCGCTCGGCGGGGGATGGGAAGGCACCGGCGGGACCGACGCGGTACACACGGCGCCAGCCAAGGCGAGCGGTGCGGCAGGCTAGAGTGGAAGCACGCGGCCCCGGACCGGCGTTCCGACCTGTTCCAGTCATGTGACAGTGCTGCATCGCTCCGTCTGCCCGCGGTGACTCGCCGGCCGACCCGGTATAAGGTGCGCCTCCCCGTCGCACTTCCCCGGGAGACCGACCATGGCCGGCCAGCCTTTCGAAGTCATCGGCCAGCATCGCTGCTTCGGCGGTACGGTTGGCTTCTATCGGCATGAGGCAGCGAGCACCGGCTGTCCGATGCGCTTTGCCGTCTTCACGCCACCGCAGGCGAAATCGGGGCCGGTGCCCGTGCTCTACTATCTGGCGGGCCTCACGTGCAGCGAAGAGACCTTCATGACCAAGGCGGGCGCGCAGCGGGTCGCCGCCGAGCTCGGGCTGATGCTCGTCGCCCCTGACACGAGCCCGCGCGGCGTGAAGCTTCCGGGCGACAGCGATTCGTGGGACTTCGGCTTGGGCGCCGGCTTTTATCTCGATGCCATCGCGGAGCCGTGGTCGCATCACTACCGCATGTATACCTACATCACCGAGGAGCTGCGCGCCCTGATCGAGGCACGGTTCCCGGTCGCCGCCGAGCGCACCGGTATTTTCGGCCATTCGATGGGAGGGCACGGGGCACTGACCATCGCGCTGCGCAATCCCGGACGGTATCGATCGGTGTCGGCGTTTGCCCCCATCAGCGCGCCGCGCCGCTGTCCGTGGGGGCAGAAGGCCTTCAGCGGATACCTCGGGCCGGATGTCGGGCAATGGGCCACGTACGATGCCTCGGAGCTGGCCGCCCGGGTGACCGATGGCCCTCAGCGGCCGCCCATCCTCGTGGATCAGGGGCTGGCCGATCAGTTTCTGGAGCTGCAGCTGCACCCCCATTTCCTGGAGGAGGCCTGCGGTAAATCGGGGATCAGGCTCACGCTGCGGCGGCACGAGGGCTACGACCACGGGTATTACTTCATATCCAGCTTCATCGAGGATCATCTGCGGCATCACGCCCGGCAGCTGGCTACATGACGAAGACCCACGGGGTCGAGGCGGCCCAGGCGTTGCGTCCCGGAAATCGAACACTGTCCGGGGATGGTCAGGCCTCCTGGGGACGGGCAGGAGACGACGGCGTCGCGGGACGTATACTTATCGCATGGAGACCTTGGCTTCCGAGCATGGCGAGACGGTTCGGCGGATCGCGCGGCACTTGAGCGCGCGACCCGGGCCGCTGCTCGAGGTGCTGCACGCGATCCAGGCCGAGCTCGGGTACGTGCCGCCTGCGGCGGTGCCGCTCGTGGCAGAAGAGCTCAATCTCTCGCGCGCCGAGGTGCACGGCGTCGTGTCCTTCTACCATTATTTTCGCAGCACACCCCCCGGGACCCACACCGTGAGCGTGTGCCGGGCCGAGTCCTGTCAGGCCGTAGGCGGTGAGGCGCTGGCGGCGCACGCACGACGGCGGCTGGGAGTAGACTTCCATCAGACGACGCCTGACGGGCGTTATTCGCTCGAGCCGGTCTACTGCCTGGGCAATTGCGCGTGCTCGCCTGCGGTAATGATTGATGGCCGGCTGCACGGGAGAGTGACTCCCGAGCGCTTCGACGCGCTGCTGTCCGACACCGACCGCAAGAGGTGACTGCTCCCGCATGACTTTCACGGTGTATGTGCCCCGCGATGCCGGCGCTCTTTCGCTCGGTGCGGGGGAGGTCGCGCACGCCATCGCGCGCGAGGCGAAGGGGCGGGGGCTGGAGCTTCAGGTCATCCGTACCGGATCACGCGGGGCGTACTGGCTGGAGCCGTTGGTGGAGGTGGCGGGCCGACACGGCCGGATGGCCTACGGGCCGGTGAGCGCTGCCGATGTGCCGGGGCTCTTCGAGGCGGAGTTTCTGCGTGGCGGCGCGCACCCATTGTCCCTCGGCCTCACGGACGCCATCCCGTGGCTCGCGAGCCAACAGCGGCTGACCTTTGCCCGCGTGGGTGTGGTCGACCCTGTCAGTGTCGCCGACTACGTGGTCCACGGCGGTTACCAGGGCTTGCGCCGCGCGCTTGCGATGAGCCCGGAGTCGGTCGTGGAGGCGATCATCGGCTCGGGCCTGCGTGGACGGGGCGGCGCGGCTTTCCCGACCGGGATCAAGTGGAAGACCGTCCTCGAGCAGCCCGCGGGCCGCAAATACGTCACCTGCAATGCCGATGAGGGTGACTCGGGCACATTCTCCGACCGCATGCTGATGGAGGGCGACCCGCTCAGCCTGATCGAGGGCATGACGATCGCTGGTGTCGCCGTGGGCGCCGCCCAGGGCTACATCTATCTTCGCGCGGAGTACCCCCACGCGCTGCGGGCGTTGAACGAGGCCATAGCGGCTGCCTACCAGGCTCGTTATCTCGGCACCGACGTGATGGGCAGCGGCAAGCGCTTCGACCTCGAGGTGCGCCTCGGCGCTGGTGCCTACATCTGCGGCGAGGAGACCTCGATGCTCGAGAGCCTGGAGGGCAAACGGGGCGAGGTTCGTGTGCGGCCGCCGCTGCCGGCCATCAAAGGACTCTTCGGCCGGCCGACGATCGTCAACAACGTGATCACACTTGCGAGCGTGCCCACCATCCTGCATCGGGGAGCGGAGCATTACGCGGGCTTCGGGCTGGGCAAATCCCGCGGCACGCTGCCGATTCAGCTCGCCGGTAACATCAAGCGCGGGGGTCTCGTCGAGCGGGCTTTCGGCCTCACTCTGCGCGAGCTCCTGTATGACTATGGCGGCGGCTCGGCCTCCGGCCGACCGTTGCGGGCCGTGCAGGTCGGTGGACCGCTCGGCGCCTACATCCCGGCTTCGCAGTTCGACACGCTGGTCGACTACGAGGCGCTCGCGGCCATCGGCGCGTTGCTCGGCCATGGGGGCATCGTCGCTTTCGATGACAGCGTCGACATGGCGCGCATGGCGCGCTATGCGATGGAATTCTGCGCGATCGAATCCTGCGGCAAGTGCACGCCCTGCCGGATCGGCTCGACGCGCGGCCTGGAAGTCATCGACAGGATCATCGAAGGTGTCGAAACGGAAGGCAACGTGCGCAGGCTCGAGGAGCTCTGCGAGCTCATGGTGCAGGGATCCCTCTGTGGCCTCGGCGGCATGGCCCCGTTCCCGGTGCAGAGCGCGTTGCGTCATTTCCGCGGTGACTTCACCGCAAGGGTCCGCCATTGAACCGTGAATTCTTTCCTGCGCGCAGCGCATGAAGAGAGCCAGTCATGTTTGCGATTGATTACGAGGATCTGGGAACTCCGGCGCCGCTCGAGGCGGGCGCCCCCGTCACCGTGGAGATCGACGGCAGGCCCGTCACGGTCCCGGCCGGCACCTCCGTCATGCGCGCCGCGGCACTGGCCGGCGACCCGGTGCCGAAGCTCTGCGCGACCGACACGCTGAAGGCCTTCGGCTCCTGCCGCATGTGTCTGGTCGAGATCGAGGGGCGCAAAGGCTATCCGGCCTCGTGCACCACGATCGTGGCGCCCGGCATGAAGATAGGGACTCGCTCGGAAAAGCTCACAGCGCTGCGCCGCGGAGTGCTCGACCTCTATCTCTCCGAGCATCCGCTCAACTCCGACGGCGCGCGCTGCGAGCTCGAGGAGGTGGCGCGGACGGTCGGCCTCACTCGCACCTCATATGCCCCGGGTCCGGCACGCGAGCCGCTGGCCCGCGATGAGAGCAATCCCTACTTCACCTTCGACCCCGAGCAATGCATCGTCTGCTCGCGCTGCGTGCGCGCCTGCGATGAGGTGCAGGGGACCTTCGCGCTCACCGTGCAGGGCCGCGGCCTGGCCTCCAAGATCGCAGCCAGCCAGGATCAACCGTTCTTCGAGTCCGAGTGCGTCTCCTGCGGAGCGTGCGTCGAGGCCTGTCCGACCACAGCCCTGATGGAGAAGTCGGTGACCCGCCTCGGTCAGCCGGAGCGCGCCGTCACCACGACCTGCGCCTACTGCGGTGTGGGCTGCAGCTTCGAGGCCGAGGTCCGAGGCAGCGGCGATACCACCGAGATCGTGCGCATGGCGCCCGATCGTGACGGCCATGCCAATCACGGGCACGCCTGCGTGAAGGGCAGGTTTGCTTTCGGCTATGCGACGCATGCCGATCGCAAGCTCAAGCCCATGCTCCGCAAGACCATCCGCGACGAATGGCGGGAGGTCTCGTGGGAGGAGGCGATCCGTTATGCAGCCAGCGAGATCCGGCGCATCCAGGCGAAATACGGCCGCGATTCCGTCGGCGGGATCACCTCTTCGCGCTGCACCAACGAGGAGACTTTCCTGGTGCAGAAGATGGTCCGGGTCGCCTTCGGCAACAACAACGTAGATACCTGTGCCCGGGTGTGCCACTCCCCGACCGGTTACGGCCTGAAGAGCACGATCGGGGAGTCGGCGGGCACCCAGGCCTTCACTTCCGTCGCTCAGGCCGACGTCATCATGGTGGTCGGCGCCAATCCGACCGACGGGCACCCGGTGTTTGCCTCGCAGATGAAGCAGCGCCTGCGGCAGGGGGCGAAGCTGATCATCCTCGACCCGCGTGCCATCGGGCTCGTGCGCAGCCCGCACATCGCCGCGGACGTGCATCTGCAGCTGACGCCCGGCACCAATGTCGCAATGCTCAACGCTCTCGCCCACGTCATCGTGACGGAAGGGCTGACGAAGGACGACTATGTCGGCGAGCGCTGCGAGCCGGAGTCCTATCAGCTGTGGAAGGAGCTCATCGCCGCCGACCGCAACTCGCCGGAGGCCATGGAGGGGGTGACCGGCGTGCCGGCGGAGCTCGTGCGCCGCGCGGCCCGCATCTATGCCCGCGGCCCGAACAGCGCCATCTACTACGGCCTCGGCGTGACCGAGCACAGCCAGGGGTCGACTGCCGTCATGGCACTCGCCAATCTCGCCATGGCCACCGGCAACCTCGGGCGGGAGGGTGTCGGCGTCAATCCGCTGCGCGGACAGAACAACGTCCAGGGCTCCTGCGACATGGGCTCGTTCCCGCACGAGTTCAGCGCCTACCGCCACGTCTCGGACCCGGTGGTGCGCGGGCTCTTCGAGCAGGCCTGGGGCGTATCGCTGCAGCCCGAGCCGGGACTGAGGATTCCCAACATGTTCGAGGCGGCCCTCGACGGCACCTTCCGCGGCATGTACGTGCAGGGCGAGGATTTCGTCCAGTCGGATCCCAACACCCATCACGTCGCGCGCGCCATGGAGTCGCTCGAGTGCGTGATCGTGCAGGATCTATTCCTCAACGAGACCGCGAAGTTCGCCCACGTGTTTCTGCCGGGCTCCTCGTTCCTCGAGAAGGACGGCACCTTCACCAATGCGGAGCGGCGCATCTCGCGCGTGCGCAAGATCATGCCGCCCAAGGCGGGCTACGAGGACTGGGAGATCACCATGCTGCTGTCGGAGGCCCTGGGCTTTCCGATGCATTATCGTCACCCGGCCGAAATCATGGAGGAGATCGCCCGGCTGACGCCGACCTTCGCAGGGGTGACCTACGAGAAGCTCGATCGCCTGGGCAGCGTTCAGTGGCCTTGCAACGATGCCGCGCCCGAGGGCACCCCGACGATGCACGTGCATCAGTTCGTGCGTGGCAAGGGCAAGTTCTGCCTCACCGAGTACGTGCCGACGAGCGAGCGCTCCACCAGCCGCTTCCCGCTCATCCTGACGACCGGCCGGGTGCTCACCCAGTACAATGTCGGTGCCCAGACCCGGCGGACCGACAATATCGTCTGGCACGCGGAGGATCTGCTGGAGATCCATCCGCACGATGCGGAGGTGCGCGGCATTGCCGACGGCGACTGGGTGGGTCTCACCAGCCGCACGGGCGAGACCGTACTGCGCGCCAAGGTCACGCAGCGGATCGCGCCCGGGGTGGTGTACACCACCTTCCACTTCCCGGAAACCAACGCCAACGTGGTCACCACGGAGAACTCCGATTGGGCGACCAACTGTCCTGAGTACAAGGTTACGGCCGTCGAAGTCGTGTTGGTCAATCAAAGGGACGCCTGGCGCAAGCGCACCGCGGAGGAGCGGGCGATGCCGAAGCCGGCCCGCCGGCGCAAGCGCGATCCGGCGCCTGCCTGAGCCTGCCGGCAGCCGGGCGGGATCGTGTCAATCGCCGACACCGCGCTTCCCCCGGGGGAGGCAGGCTCCGAGCCCGTTCGCCAGGCGGCCGGCGCGGATGAGGAGCACCCGCGCAGCCCTTCGCAATCGGCCCGGCGCGCCTGCATCGAGCTTCCCGTCGAGCGCTGGCGCCGGGGAACGGTGACCCACGAGCAGGATCTCCTCGCCGAGGAGATTCCGGTAGCACTCGTCTATCACGGCGTGCCGCACGTCGTGATGCTCGCCACTCCGGCGGACCTCGAGGACTACGCGGTCGGGTTCACGTTGAGCGAGGGGCTGGTCGCGCACCCGCAGGAGATCCGCGGCGTGGAGGTGACTTACGCAGAGGAGTCCGCCGAGGTCAGAATCACGGTCGCGTGGGAGCGTTTCTCGGCGCTGCTCGATCGTCGGCGCAACCTGACAGGGCGCAGCGGATGTGGGCTGTGCGGTCAGGAGACTGTCGAGGCGGCGGTCCGCGAAGTGAAGAGCGTGGGCGCCGGAGTACGACTGAGCGCGGCGCAGCTGCACGAGGCCATCGCGCAGTTGGCGCAGCGGCAGCCGATCAATGCCCGCACGGGCAGCGTGCACGCGGCGGCTTGGGTCGTGCCCGGGAAGGGCATTCAGGTGGTGCGCGAGGACGTGGGCCGTCACAACGCGCTCGACAAGACCATCGGCGCGCTGGTGCGCTCGGGCCTCGACCCTGCGGAAGGCGCGCTCCTGCTCACCAGCCGCGCGAGCTTCGAGATGGTGCAGAAGAGCGCGGCGGTGGGCGTGGCGCTCGTCGCGGCATTTTCGGCGCCCACCGCCTTTGCGGTGCGCCTGGCCGAGCGCGCGGGCCTCACTCTCGTGGCGTTTGCACGTGAGCATCAGCACGTGGTCTATGCTCATCCCTGGCGTCTGGAATCCCCATGAACATCGATCTTCTCATCAAAATGACCAACGAGATCAGCGCCTACTTCGCTTCGGAGCGCGACACGGAGCAGGCCGCGAAGGATGTCGCGCGACACCTCAGACGCTACTGGGAGCCGCGCATGCGGCGCCAGATCGTTACTTATTACGAAGAGCGCCAGGGTGCGGGCCTCACCGATCTCGCGCTGCGCGGAGTGCAGTTGCTGGCCGCCGCAGAGCACGCCGCGGCGCCCCAGCCGTCCCCGTAGAGGCTCATGGAGGCCGCCGCGAGCGCCTCTATAGCCATTGGACGGCACAAAACTTATCATTAGCGGTCCCTATGAGAGGTTTTCGGCGAGCACCCCGTCCAGACCATGAATGAGCGGCCGCGCAAGGCGTTGATCTGCGGGTCGGCAGCGTTCGACACCATAATGGTGTTCGAAGGACGCTTCCGCGAGCACATACTCCCCGAGCAGATTCACATCCTCAATGTGTCGTTCCTCGTGCCGAAGCTGCGGCGTGAATTCGGCGGCTGTGCCGGCAACATCGCCTACAACCTGAGCCTGCTCGGCGATCCGGCCGTTCCGATGGCCACCGTGGGACGGGACTTCGCTCCGTACCGGGACTGGATGCAGCAGATCGGCCTGCCGCTCGAGCACGTCCGGGTGGTCGACTCGGAGCTCACGGCCCAGGCTTTCATCACGACCGACCTGGATGACAACCAGATCACCGCCTTTCATCCCGGCGCCATGCAGCATGCGCACCTCAACAAGGTGGTCGATGCCGAGGACGTGGTCATCGGGATCGTGGCTCCGGACGGGCGCCGGGGCATGATCGAGCATGCGGAACAGTTCGCCGGTCTGGGCATTCCCTTCATCTTCGATCCCGGACAGGGTCTGCCCATGTTCGAGGCGGCGGACCTCGACCGTTTCATCGAGCACGCCAACTGGGTTGCGGTGAACGATTACGAGTGGCAGCTGCTGCAGCAGAAGACCGGTTGGACGGTACGGGACCTGACACTGCGGGTCGAGGCGCTCATCGTCACGCGCGGACCGAAAGGATCGAGCATCTACACCCAGGATGGGGAGTTCGAGATCCCCTGCGCGAGGACCTCGGCGGTGATCGACCCAACGGGTTGCGGCGATGCCTACCGCGCCGGCCTGCTGCATGGGCTCCTGCACAATCTCGATTACGAGACCAGTGGCCGGATCGCAGCCGTGATGGGCGCGCTCAAGATCGAGTCGCGCGGCACCCAGAATCACCGGGCGTCGCCCGGGGAGATCGCACGCCGCGTGGCGGAGAGCTTCGGCGATGCCGCGGCCGCCAAGATGGAACTCGCGGCCGACCGCTGATCCCAAGGACGGGCCAGTCACTTCACCTCATTCAAAATCCAGGAACCGAGCACATGGCCAATGACTATCTCTTCACCTCCGAGTCGGTCTCCGAGGGGCATCCCGACAAGGTGGCCGATCAAATCTCGGACGCCATGCTGGACGCCATCCTCAGGGAGGATCCGCGCGGGCGTGTGGCCTGTGAGACACTGGTCAAGACTGGTGTCGTGATCGTCGCGGGCGAGGTAACGACGAGTGCATGGGTCGATGTCGAGGCACTCGTGCGCAAGACCGTCCTCGATATCGGTTACGACTCCTCCGACATGGGCTTCGACGGTGCGAGCTGTGGAGTGCTCAACATCATCGGCAAGCAGTCCCCGGACATTGCGCAGGGCGTCGACCGCAAGGACGAGCGCAAGCAGGGTGCGGGCGATCAGGGCCTGATGTTCGGTTACGCCACCAACGAGACCGATGTGCTCATGCCTGCGCCGATCACCCTGGCGCACCGTATGGTCAAGCGCCAGGCCCAGGTGCGCAAGTCAGGAAAGCTTCCATGGCTGCGCCCCGATGCGAAGAGCCAGGTGACGCTGCGTTACGAGAACGATCGTCCGGTCGGCCTCGAGGCGGTGGTGCTCTCGACCCAGCACAGCCCCGAAGTGTCGACCAAAGCGCTGCGCGAGGCGGTGATGGAGGAGATCCTCAAACCCGTTCTGCCTGCCAAGTGGATCGACAAGCGCACCAAGTACCACATCAATCCCACCGGCCGGTTCGTAGTCGGCGGTCCGGTTGGAGATTGCGGCCTCACCGGCCGCAAAATCATCGTCGACACCTATGGCGGCTATGCCCGTCACGGCGGCGGCGCGTTCTCGGGCAAGGACCCTTCCAAGGTCGATCGGTCCGCGGCCTATGCGGCGCGCTATGTGGCGAAGAACATCGTCGCTGCGGGTCTCGCGGAGCGCTGTGAGGTGCAACTCTCCTACGCCATCGGCGTCGCGGAGCCGACCTCCATCATGGTGGAGGCTTTCGGCACGAGCCGCCTGTCCCGAGAGCAGCTGACAGCGATCGTGCGCAAGAACTTCGACCTGACGCCCTTTGGTCTGCGCGAGATGCTCGACCTCGCCCGCCCGATCTACCAGAAGACCGCCTCCTACGGCCACTTCGGACGCACGGAGCCGGAGTTCACCTGGGAGCGCACCGACCGCGCGGCGGCGCTCGCCGCCGAGGCGAAGGGCGCCAAGGCTGCTTGAACACCCGGCGCTGGCTGCGGCGGAGCTCCCGTCACAGCCGGCGCCAGACGCATCCCGCCGCCGCAGCGGTGCGGCGGCGCGGCGTCTCTGAGGAGCGTTGCGACGGAGGGCAGGACGCCGGGCGAGCCCCGGTGCCCAAGCCCGCTGCCAGGCTCAGAGGCGTGCGTAATTTACTCACGGCGCTCACCCAAGTCATTGGAGCATTCGACCCATGAACGCCACACTCAAATCCACCGCCGCGCCGAGGGACTGCAAGGTTGCCGATCTGGCGCTCGCGGACTGGGGCCGCAAGGAGATCCTAATCGCGCAGACGGAGATGCCCGGACTCATGGCCATCCGTGAGGAGTACGCATCGGCACAGCCGCTGGCCGGCGCACGCATCACCGGCTCCCTGCACATGACGATCCAGACTGCCGTGCTGATCGAGACGCTGCAGGCGCTGGGAGCGCGCGTGCGTTGGGCCTCCTGCAACATCTTTTCGACCCAGGACCATGCAGCCGCGGCGATCGCGGCGGCCGGCACGCCCGTATTTGCCTGGAAGGGCGAGTCGCTGGCCGACTACTGGGACTATACCCACCGCATCTTCGACTGGCCGGACGGCGGCTACACCAACATGATCCTCGATGACGGCGGCGATGCGACGCTGCTGATGCATCTCGGCGTGCGCGCGGAGAGCGATCCTTCCGTGATCGCAAAGCCCGACAGTGAGGAGGAAGCAGCGCTCTACGCCGCCATCCACGCGAAGCTGAAAGCCGACCCCAGGTGGTACTCCACGCGCATCCGCCACATCAAGGGCGTGACCGAGGAGACGACCACAGGCGTGAAGCGCCTCTACCAGATGGCCAAGGATGGAACGCTCGCGTTCCCGGCCATCAACGTCAACGACTCGGTCACCAAGAGCAAGTTCGACAATCTCTATGGCTGCCGCGAGTCGCTGGTCGATGGCATCAAGCGCGCCACCGACGTCATGGTGGCCGGCAAGATCGCCGTGGTCTGCGGCTACGGGGATGTGGGCAAGGGCTGCGCACAAGCGCTCAAGGCACTGTCTGCCCAGGTCTGGGTGACGGAAATCGATCCGATCTGCGCGCTGCAGGCGGCAATGGAAGGCTACCGGGTGGTGACCATGGACCATGCGGCCGACAAGGCGGACATATTCGTCACGGCCACGGGAAACTACCAGGTCATCACACACGCACACATGCAACGCATGAAGAACAACGCCATCGTGTGCAACATCGGCCACTTCGACAACGAGATCGACGTCGCCAGCCTGAAGCGCTACGCCTGGGAGAACATCAAGCCGCAGGTCGATCACGTAATCTTCCCCGATGGGCGGCGGATCATCCTGCTCGCCGAGGGCCGGCTGGTGAATCTCGGCTGCGCCACCGGTCATCCGAGCTATGTGATGAGCTCGAGTTTCGCCAACCAGACCCTCGCGCAGATCGAGCTCTACGGCCATCCGGGCAAGTACTCCGTCGGTGTGTATGTTTTGCCGAAGCATCTCGATGAGAAGGTCGCCCGGCTGCAGCTCACGAAGTTCGATGCCGAGCTCACGACCCTCACCGACGCCCAGGCCCGCTACATCGGCGTGGAGAAGACCGGTCCCTACAAGTCCGATCAGTATCGCTATTGAGCCCCGGAGGGGGGGCAATTCGTCCGGCGGGCATTACATAGCGATTGCCCCTGAGAAGATCGCATCGCTGCTGACGCCATTCGGCGACAGCACTGTCCGTGCGGCGCGGCCGGGCGCCGCCGGACAGGCCGATGTCGGCGCTCCTGTCGACATCGCTCTTCATCGAGTATGACAGCGCCGCGCTCCGGCCTGACGTCTGGAGTGTTGCAAAAGTTACCGCGCCGGGTGGTGCGCACACGCACCTCCGAGTCCGCCGACAGCCGCCATCGCAAGTAATAATTCTTCACAAATCCCGCCGCGAACGCCCGGTGCCCGCGGGTGGAACACGCGATGAGAGACTCGAGCCGAAGCGCTGGCTCGCTCATTTCTCCAAACTGACCCGACCCTACAACATGTCTATTGGTCGCGTTTTGCGATGTTGGACGCGCCTTTTTCCACAAAACCGTGTATGATTCCGTTCCGACCCTACAGTTGGGTGTTTTCTGGAGTATCGAGTAATGGCGAAACGTCCACCGAACGATGGCGCATCCTGGAGCGCCAGTGAGCTGAAGACCTTGAAGTCGCTCGCGAAAGCGGGAACCCCGACCAGCGAGGTCGCGAAGAAGCTCGG
>Ga0070741_10001567_pt1 | contig 68603 bp, 63 predicted proteins | sample Coa_R1_4_FD_66440 | JGI IMG/M metagenome (GOLD analysis project Ga0070741, IMG submission 66440) | Surface soil microbial communities from Centralia Pennsylvania, which are recovering from an underground coalmine fire - Coalmine... | ecosystem: Environmental > Terrestrial > Soil > Unclassified ... | reverse complement strand
CTCGAGCTCGAGGGCGAGGTGGACGACGCCGCTGCGCACCCCAAAGGCAGCCTGCGCGGCGTGATTGCGGCCGACTCCTTGGAGGCTGTCTTACCGCTGGCAGAGCTTCTCGGCGTTCCGGAGGCCTTGCGCCCGGACGCCAAGCGCGCCCGTGCCATGGTGCCGCTGCGGCTGGCAGGCTCGATGGCCTTCGGCACCCGCACACCACGTTCGACCGACCTCGTGATCGACGGCGACGCCAAAGGCGCCGGCGTGAAGCTGAACGTTCGTCTCGACGGCAGCCAGGCGGGTTGGCGGGCCGGGCCCGCCGATCTGGTCGGAACGATCGAAGGCAGCGATGCGGCGGCGGTGGCCGCACTGTTGGCTCCCGCTGGCTCGGAGAGCCGGGGCAGCAGCACGGGCCCCGGGCGTATCCTGGTCAAGGCCAGCGGCGTACCGAGCCAGGGGTTGGCGACGCTCGCCTCCGTCGAGACAGGAGATCTGGACTTGAGCTTCCGCGGCAGCGTGGTCGCCGCGGACAACCGCGGCTCCGCGGCTTCCGGCGAGCTCGACATCCGGGCGACCGACGGCGCGCGCATGGCCGAAATCGTCGGCCTGCCCCCGGCACTGCGGCTCGAAGGTATGCCGATTGCCGGCTCGCTGGCTGTGCGCGCCGAGAGCGGCAAGATCGCGCTCGACCACATCGCCCTTGACGTCGCCGGCAGCCGCGTCAAGGGAGCGATTGCGGTTGCACGGGAGGGCGAGCAGTCGCGCGTGGAGGCGCGTATCGCCCTCGATCGGCTCTCGGTCGCCAAGCTGCTCGCCCCGCTGCTCGACCAGAGGCTGGCAGTTGCCGCAGCTGCAGAGGCAGCAGTCACCGGCCAGCAGAGCGTATGGCCCGATGAACCGTTCGACTTCACCGCGCTCGACGCGTTCGAAGGCAGCGTGCAGCTCACCGCCGACCGGCTCACGGTGGCCGACGGCATTGGCCTGAGCCAAGCCGCTGTCGACATCGCTCTCGAGAAGGGCAAGGTGGACGTCACTCGCCTCGAAGGCATTGGCCTCGGAGGACGCTTCAGCGGGACGCTCCGGATCGCCAAGGCCGCGGCCGGCGCGGACGTCGACGGCAGCGTCCGGTTGACGGGCGGCAACATCGACGCCCTGGCCGGCAATGCGTCCGGCAAGCCCCGCGCCTCCGGGAGGGTCGGTGGCGAGGTCAGGTTCGCCGGCAAGGGCACCAGCCCACGCAGCGTGATCTCGGTGCTGCAGGGCACGGGCATGATCGAGCTGGGTGATGCGCGGCTCGCCATGCTCTGGCCGGGAGCCGTCAGCCGGGCCTCCGAGGCAGCACTGAAGTCCGATCCCGACAGCCTGCCGACAGTCCTCAGGCAGGGACTTGCCGCCGGTCTCTCCTCAGGCCAGCTTCAGCTCCCGACCGCGCTCACCCTCGAGATTGCCGACGGCCGGCTCACCACCAAGCCGTTCGGGGCGGACGTTCCAGAGGGCAGCGCTGCGGGCTCCGCCAGCCTCGACCTCAAGACCCTGGGGTTCGAGTCGTCCTGGCGGCTCGAAGCGAAGCCAGCAACCGCAACGCCGGCCGGCAAGACGCCGCTTCCGGGCATCACGGTGACCTATCGGGGCCCGGTCGCCGCGCTCGGCGGCATCGAGCCGCGTATCGATTCCGAAGCGCTCGAGCGGGAGCTCGCCGTTCGCCGCATGGAGCGCGACGTGGAGGAGCTGGAGCGCCTGAGAAAGCTCGACGAGGTACGGCGGCGCGAGGAGGCGGAGCGTCAGCGCCGGCAGCTGGAGCGCGCACCCTTGCCGGTACCGGTGCCCATGGCCCCGGCCACGCCTCCTCCTCGCTCGGCGACGCCGGGCTAGGCCGCGCGCGGGCCGGGCGGCGCTCGGATCACATCATCCCGAGCACCCTGGGCAGCCAGAGGGAGATCTCGGGCACGTACGTCACCACAACCAGGAACACGAGCATCGTCAGCAACCATGGCCATACGGCGATCGTGAGCTCGGTGATGCCCATCTTGGCGATACCCGAGGCGACGTAGAGATTGAGGCCAACCGGCGGGTGGCAAAGGCCGACTTCCATATTGACGGTGATCAGTATGCCGAAGTGGATCGGGTCGATGCCGAGCTTCACGGCCACGGGGAAGAGGATCGGCGCCATGATCAGAATGATCGACGACGGCTCCATCACGTTGCCGGCGAGGAGGAGCAGGATGTTGACGATGAGCAGGAAACCGATCCAGCCCAATCCCTGCGCCGTGAGCCAGTTGGCCAGCGCCTGCGGGATGTTCTCATGCGTCATCAGGAACGAGAACAGCACTGCGTTGGTGATGATGTAGAGGAGCATCGCGCTCAGATTGGCGGACGCGAGCAGCACGCCCGGGACATCCCTGAGACGCAGATCCCGATAGACGAATACGGCGATGACAAACGCATAGACGGCGCTCATCGCCGCGGCCTCGGTCGGCGTGAAAATGCCTCCATAGATGCCGCCGACCACGATGATGATCAGCAGCAAGCCCCAGAACGCGTCGACAAAGGCCTTAAGGCGCGCGCCCCATGTAGCCTTGGGGAGGCGCGGGTAGCTGTTCTTGCGGGCGATGCGCCACGTCGTGAAGCCGAGCAGCGTCGCCAGGATTGCTCCGGGCAGGATGCCGGCAATGAACAGCCTGCCGACCGAGCTGTTCGTCGCCACGGCATAGATCACCATCGGGATCGACGGCGGTATGAGGATGCCCAGCGAGCCGGAGGTGGTGATGACGCCAGCCCCGAAACGCTTCGGAAATCCCTGCCGCACCATTGCCGGCAGGAGAATGGAGCCGATCGCCACGACAGTGGCCGGGCTGGAGCCCGAGACGGCAGCAAACAGAGCGCAGGCCACGACGCCTGCCAGCGCCAGGCCGCCGTGCCAATGGCCGACCATCGTCGTCGCGAACGCGATCATGCGCCGCGCCACCCCGCCGTGGGTCAGGAAATTGCCGGCCAGAATGAAGAACGGGATCGCCATGATCTCGAAGTTCTCGATGCCGGTGAACAGCTTGAGGGCGACCGCCTCCACCGGCACCCGGGTCAGCGTGAACAGGAAGGTCAGCACGCTGAGGCCGAGCGCAATAGACACGGGCATGCCCGTGACCATCAGCGCGAACAGCAGCGTGAAGATCAGCGTGCCGCGCGCCGCCGGCCCCAGCTCCACGAGCCCGTATTTGCCGGCGAAGCACAACGCCACCAGCACCACAGGGACGGCGATCAGAAGCCGCGAGAACAGGGCGCCGCTCTGCGGATGTGGCTCGGCTCTCTCGGCGGGGCTGGAGACCGTCATGTGCGCACCGCCGCCGTCTTGCTCTCCTCCTCCAGCCCCTGGATCTCGGCGTGGTCATGGCTGGGAAGCTCGCCGGTGCGGCGATAAGCGAACGCGACCTGCAGGAAGCGGAAGCACATCAGGTAGGAGCCGAGGGGAATGCACAGGTAGACGAGCCACATCGGCACTTCGAGGTCCTGCGAGACCTGCCCGATCTGCCCTATGTGCCACACGAGATAGGCGCCCAGCGACCCGACGATGCCGGTGAACAGCGCGCCGCAGAAGAGCCCGAACAGGACCACCTTCCGCCGCCTCTCGATGCCCAGCATGTTGATGAAGACATCGACGCCGACGTGAATGCCCGTGCGCACGCCGTAGGCGGCGCCGAACTTGGCCATCCACACGAACATGTAGATGCACAGCTCCTGGGCCCAGGTGAAATCCCAGGTGCGTGCATAGGGATAGAGGGCTGGTACGCCGGTGGCGTACCTCTGCAGCACAGCGAGGAAGATGATCATGGTGGCCGCGCCCATGAGGATGGCGATGAGCGTCTCCTCCAGCCGGTTCAAGATGCGCAGCAGCACTCGCGTTGCCTCCCCAATGCGGCACGTCTTTCTGCGAGGACGCAAAACGCCGGAGACCTTTGGTCCCCGGCGCGTCCGGATCTAGCGACGGCCGTCGGCTGACATACTCTCACGCATCGGGCTTGAAATCGACGACCTTGTAGAGGGCCTCGATCGTCTCCTTGCCGATGCGCTTCTCCATCTCCTTGTGGACGGGCAGCACGGCCTGCACCCAGGACTTGCGCTCCTCCGGCGTCAGAGCATAGACCACGACCTTGCCGGTCTTCCTGATGTCCTCGAGCGCGTCGTCGTTCTCTTTCTTCGCAATCGCGTTGAAGTACTCCGTCGACTCGGCGAGCGCCTTCTCGAGCCCCGGCTTCACGTCGGCCGGCAACTCGCTCCAGAATTTGGTGTTGGCGACCACGGCATACGACAGATGCCCGTGCCGCGACACGGCGATGTACTTGACCACCTCGTAGAACTTCTGCGTCCAGAAGTTCGAAGGGACGTTCTCGAGGCCGTCGACGACTCCGGTCTGGAGCGCATGGTAGACCTCGGAAAAGGCCATGACCTGCGGGATTGCGCCCCATGCCTTGGTCGTCGCCTCCAGGACCTTGGAGCCCTGGATGCGCAGCTTGAGGCCTTGAAAATCCTTGACATCGCGGATCTGCCTGGTGGCCCCCATGACATGGAAGCCGTTGTCCCAATAGGCGAGGCCCTTGACGCTTTTCGTCTCGAGCTTGGCGAACATCTTCTTGGCAAGGTCGCTGCCTGCAAAGGCCTTGAACGCAGCCTCGTCGCGGAAGATGAAGGGCAGATCCAACGCCTCGAACTCGTTGAACCCGAGCGGCCCGAACTTGGAGGTGGAGGGCGCCAGCAGCTGCACGGCGCCGAGCTGCAGCGCCTCGAGCTCCTCCTTGTCCTTATAGAGCGAGGAGTTTGCGTAGACCTCCACCTTGACCTTGCCGCCCGTGTATTTCTCCGCAAGCTCCTTGAACTTCTCGCAGGCCTTCCCCTTCGGAGCGTCGGTCGCCACCACGTGGCTGAACTTGATGACGAGGGGCGATTGCGCGGAAGCAGGTGCGAGGCCGGCTGCAGCGGCAGCAGCCAGCGCGCCCGAGCCTCTCAGAATGTCGCGTCTGTTCATTCGGTCACTCCTTGGTGTTTCCTGTTGGCTTGTCCCGTTCGGCTGGGCCGAAGTGCGGTATTCAGGTCGGTCTACCGTGACGGACCAAGCCTGTCACGAGGGCGGGACCCTAGCAATTGGGCTTAAGAAAGGGACTCTCGCACCGCACAACGCCCGGCAACGGCTAACGGGCAAGAAGCGCCCTTCCCTGCTGCCTGCCGCGGCCGGCATCGCGAAAGTAGTTGAGCATCCAAACGCGTACCGCGCTCGAAAGCCCGCCGGGACCCCGTGAAGCGTCGATGCGCGAGATCAGCCTGGCGACAGGGACGTTCTCCGCAGCGGCGACTGTCTTCAATGCTTCCCAGAACTCACTCTCGAGCGAGATCGACGTCCTATGCCCCGCGATTGTGAACGAGCGCTTGACCGGCCGGCTCATGGGCACCGTCCCTCCAGCGCCATAGCGGCCTCGAGGATAACCGCGGGGGCGGGCGTTCTCACTCCTCGCGCTCGGACGCACGGTCGTCAAACCTGAGACCGTCGAGGCGGCGCGTCTCCAAGGCTCTCTCCGCGGCGCTCTTGTTCCGCTCACTCTTGGGAATACCGAAGCGGGCGCGCTTCTCGTTCGCGCGGCGCTGGCGCTCGGCCGCCTGCTTCTCCTTGCGGTAGCGGTTCAGATTGATGACGCTTCCCATCACGCCTCCGGTCCGATCATCTTCCTGGGATCGACGATCCTGTCGAACTCCTCCGCCGATACGTAGCCGCCGCCCACGGCCTCCTGCCGCAAGGTGGTGCCGTTCTTGTGGGCCGTCTTAGCGATCTTGGCCGCGTTGTCATAGCCGATTTTCGGCGCCAGCGCGGTGACCAGCATCAAAGACCGCTCTAATGCCAAACGAATATTGTCCTCTCGTGCCTCGATGCCGACGACGCAATTGTCCGTGAAGCTGATGCTCGCGTCGGCCAACAAGTGAACGGACTGCAAGAAATTGTAGGCCATCACCGGGTTGTAGACGTTGAGCTCGAAATGACCCTGGCTGCCGGCGAAGGTTACGGTCGCGTGGTTGCCAAAAACCTGCACGCACACCTGGGTCATGGCTTCGCACTGGGTCGGATTGACCTTGCCGGGCATGATGGAAGAGCCCGGCTCGTTCTCCGGCAGCGCCAGCTCACCCAGACCCGACCGCGGACCGCTGCCGAGCAGGCGTATGTCATTGGCGATCTTGAACAAGGAAGTGGCAGCCGTATTGATTGCACCGTGGCTCATCACCATGGCGTCATGCGCGGCCAGCGCCTCGAACTTGTTGGGCGCGCTGGTGAAGGGCAGGCCGGTGAGCTCGGCGATGCGTGCGGCTACCTTCTCGGCAAAGCCCTTCGGCGCATTGAGGCCGGTGCCGACGGCCGTGCCGCCCTGTGCCAGCTGCATGAGATCCGGCAGCGTGGACTGAATCCGCCTGATCCCGTTCTCGACCTGGGCCGCGTAGCCGGAGAACTCCTGTCCCAACGTGAGCGGGGTCGCGTCCTGCGTATGCGTGCGCCCGATCTTGATGATGTGCGCCCAGGCCCTTGCCTTGGCGTCCAGGGCCTTGTGGAGGTGGCGCAGGGCGGGCAGGAGCCGGTGCTGAATCTCCTCGGCGCAGGCAATGTGCATGGCCGTCGGATAGGTATCGTTGGACGACTGGCTCATGTTGACGTGATCGTTGGGATGCACCGGCTTCTTTGAGCCCAGCACGCCGCCCAGCATCTCGATGGCCCGGTTCGAGATCACCTCGTTGGCATTCATGTTCGATTGCGTGCCGGAACCCGTCTGCCAGACGACCAGAGGGAAGTGATCATCAAGCTTGCCGTCGCTCACCTCCTGCGCGGCCTCGGCGATCGCCTTGCCGATCTTCGGATCCAGGCGGCCGAGCGCGACATTCACGTCCGCAGCCGCGCGCTTGACCACGCCGAGCGCACGCACGATCGCCTTCGGCTGCCTCTCCCAGCCGATCTTGAAATTGCCGAGCGAGCGCTGCGCCTGGGCGCCCCAATACCGGTCGCCGGGCACCTCGATGGCGCCGAAGGTGTCAGTCTCGACGCGGATCTTCCCCGCTGCCGCTGGCTTGATCGAAGTCATGAATGGTTGCCCCCGAGGCCCAAGGTCAGCACGCGGTTCCGTGCACGGGAACCGCCGGAAGGTTCCGGTGCCTCACGTCCCCGGCGCACCTTCGGTCCCGCACGATATACCAGCAAAAGCCTAGCAAAGCTCCCCGCGTTCGCTGAATGAACTCTTGGTAAGGTACGCGGTGCTCCGCTCCGCTACCTCCGGACCACTCGCCCGGTTGCTGCGCGACATGAGCACCGTCCAGATCCCGCAGGCAGCCAGCGCCTGCATGGGAGTGATGCGGGTGCCCCGAGAGGTCCGCGCTGGGCAGGCCCGGCCGATCGAACGGCTTGCCACGCCTCACGGAGCTCCGGCTCAACCGTAGCGCTCGCCCCACGCGTAGAGAGCCCTCAGGACCGGGACCAGTGCCTTGCCCTTGTCGGTCAGGAAATATTCGTATCGAGGCGGGTGGCGCTCGTAGAGCCGCGCGCCAATCACGCCGTGCGCCTCGAGCATTTTGAGGCGGGCCGACAGAGTATTGGGGGCAACGCCGGGCAGTCCCTCCTCGAGCGCCTGGAAGCGCTGCGGCCCCCTGCGATTGAGGTCGCGCAAGATGAGGAGCGACCACCTCTCGCCGACCACGTCGAGGGCGCGCGCCACCGGGCAGCGTTGACCGTATCCCGTCGCCATGCAGACACCCTAGAGCAATGACTTCCGTTGCGCAAGTGGCTATATATTGACAAGTCACTTGCCCGCAGCTACCTAGCGCTGATGCGATGGACGGCTGGTGCGCACTTCGGGCGGCGCAAGCGTCTGTGATGCCCGGCCCACGGTTGCCGCGAGGAATGTCCATGGCTCAGGTGATGACGCGCGAGGCGGCCTCCGACAGACCGGCAAACCTGCTGCTCACGGCGCCGATCCTGCCGACGCTCCTGCGCCTGACACTCCCGAATCTCGCCGCCATGCTCGTCACGGCGCTGGTGGCGGTTGCCGAGACGATCTACGTGGGCATGCTCGGCACCACGCAGCTTGCGGCCATCGCGCTCGTCTTCCCCCTGGTCATGCTGATGCAGATGCTCTCTGCCGGCGCCATGGGAGGCGGCGTTTCCTCCGCCATCAGCCGCGCCCTGGGCGCCAGAGACGAAGCCCGCGCCGAGGCTCTGGCCCTGCACGCCACCGTCATCGGCGTCCTCACCGGCTTGACGTTCTCTGCCCTTTTCGTCGCCTGCGGGCCCGCGATCCTGTGGTCGCTGGGGGGCCGGGGGGCGGTGCTCGAGCACGCCATCGCCTATTCCAGGGTGGCCCTGACAGGGGCCGTGCTGGTCTGGCTTCTGAACACCCTGGCCTCCATCGTGCGCGGAACCGGCAACATGCGTGTGCCGTCCCTCACGCTGCTGCTGGCGGCCATGCTGCAGATCGCCGTTGGTGGCGCGCTTGGGCTCGGCCTTGGCCCTGTTCCACGGTTCGGGCTGGTCGGCGTCGCGTGCGGCCTCCTCCTCGGCTCCGCTGCAGGTGCAGCGTTCCTCCTGTGGTTCCTGCGCTCGCGCCGGGCGCGGGTGACGTTGCGGTTGAGCGGCATCCGGCTCACCGGCGACATGTTCTTCGACATTTTGAAAGTAGGGGCGCTGGCGGCCTTCTCGCCGCTGCAGACGGTGCTGACGGTGCTGATCCTGACAGCCCTCATGACCCGCTTCGGCACGGAGGCGCTGGCGGGCTACGGGATCGGCGCGCGGCTCGAGTTCCTGCTGATTCCGATAACGTTCGCAGTCGGCGTGGCGAGCGTGCCGCTCGTTGGCATGGCGATCGGCGCGGGTGATACCACTCGTGCGCGCCGGGTGGCGTGGACGGCGGCGGGCGTCGCCACGCTGGCGCTGGGCGTCATCGGCCTGACGGTCGGCATCTCCCCGGTCTTATGGTACGGGCTGTTCACGGGAGATGCCGGTGTGCGCGCGGCAGCGGGCCTGTACCTGCGCCTTGCCGGTCCCGCCTTCGCCTTCGTCGGCCTCGGAATGGCCCTCTATTTCGCGTCGCAGGGATCCGGCAAAGTGCTGGGTCCGGTGCTTGCCGCCAGCGTGAGGCTGGCGGTGATCGCGGGCGGCGGCTGGTTGCTGGCCGCGACGGCGGCACCGGCGTGGACGCTGTTCGCGCTCGTGGCGTTCTCGATGCTGGCCTACGGCCTGGCGACGGCGACCGCCGTCTACCTCACGTCGTGGGCACCGCAGCGTGGCAGAGCTCAATAGAACAGGCTCGAGACGCTCTCCTCGCGGGCGGTGCGAGCGATCGCCTCCGCCATCAGTGGCGCAATGGACAGCACGCGGATATTGCCCGCGGATCTGACCGCCTCGGTTGCCTGGATGGTATCGGTGATCACCAGCGTCTTGAGGCGCGAGCCCATGATCTTGGCGACGGCTCCCCCGGACAGCACGCCGTGCGTGATGTAGGCCATTACCTCGGTGGCGCCCTGCTCGAGTAGCGCGTTGGCGGCGTTCACCAGCGTGCCGCCGGAATCGACGATGTCGTCGATCAGGATGCAGCGCTTGCCCTTCACGTCGCCGATCACGTTCATGACCTCGGACTCGCCGGCCCGCTCACGCCGCTTGTCGCAAATGGCGATCGGCACATTGATGCGCTTGGCGAGGCCCCGCGCGCGCACCACGCCGCCGACATCGGGCGAGACCACCACGAGGTTGGAGGTGCCGTAGCGCTCCTGGATATCGCGGACCATGACCGGAGCGGCGAACAGGTTGTCGGTCGGGATATCGAAGAAGCCCTGGATCTGGCCGGCGTGCAGGTCCACCGTCATCACCCGGTCGACACCGGCGCGCTCGATGAGGTTGGCCACGAGCTTGGCGGAGATCGGCGTGCGGGGCCCCGGCCTGCGGTCCTGCCGGGCGTAGCCGAAGTAGGGCATGACCGCCGTGATGCGCCGCGCCATCGACCGCTTCAGCGCATCGACCAGGATCAGCAGCTCCATCAGGTTGTCGTTGGCGGGGAACGACGTGGACTGCAGGACGTAGACGTCCTCGCCGCGCATGTTCTCCTGCACCTCGACGAACACTTCCATGTCCGCGAAGCGCCGGACCACGCTCTTGGCAAGGGGAAGCTTGAGGATGCCGGAGATGGCCTCGGCCATCGGCCGGTTGCTGTTGCCGGCGACGAGCCTTATCTCCAGCGGCGCTCCGCGATTGCGGCTTGCGTCTCGCGTATCGAAGGGCATCGACGGCACTCCGTTCACACTCGCGGGCCTTCTAGCAAGCGGCTCTGCAACTTGTAAACGGTCTCAAACCCATCGTTCCTGCGGATCCCGCCTGGCATCTTGGCCACTTGGCCACCCGGAGCAGTGTTCACCTTCCTGCGGAGAAGCTCGGGTGCCTCCCTCAGGAGCAGCCTCGCGGAGCGCGGGCGCTATCATTCGCCTGCGCTGGTTAACCGGCCTTTCCCTGCGGCAGCAGCTTCACGATGCCCTGCACGGCCGCGCTCGCCGCCTGCTCTGCGGTCTTGTCCCAGGCCCCATCAAGCGAGCCTTCGGGGATCTCGTTCTTCTGCGACACGGTGCCAAGCTTCTTTCCGTGCGGATCCTTGACCAGCCACTCGATCTGGATGGGCTGCTTGCCGTCCTTGGCCGCACCCACCTTCACGGAGCCCTCGACGCGATAGGCGCCGGCTGTGGGCCGTTCGGCCACGGATACGCCCTTGTTCGCCAGCTCGCGCTGGATGGCGGCCGTCAGCGAGCTCTTGCCGTCGCCCGGAGCACCGGTGACCGCCGGCACGACGGCCGTGACCGGGCCATCTCGGTCGATGCTGCCGGTCGTCTGGGCGGGCCGTGCCGCTGCCACCGCCGCAGGCGGCTTGGCGGCCGTCCGCTTCGCCTCCGCCGGTGCGGCTCCGGTAGCCGGCTGGACACCCGCGCTCGCAGGCTGGGCGGCATTGGAGGAAAGGGCCCCCTGGGTGGCGTGGCTGGGCAGCCAGGCCAGGAAGGAACTGGCAGCCTTGTTGGCGATCGACTGCGCTACCTGTGGCGTCAGGGCCGCCCAAGGATCCTTGGAGGCATTGCCGGAGACGACCTCCTCGCCCGTGATGCGATTGACGCGCTTGCCGCTCGGATCCGTAACGTCCCAAATGTAGGACACCTTGGTTGCGCTCTTGTCCTTCGCCGCAACGACATAGCCGCGCAGCGTGTAATCGGCGCGCTCATCCTTGCCGGAAACCACCGAGATGCGCTGCTTCTCCACCGAACTGGTGAATTCCTGCTGGATCTGCTTGGCGATGGCATCCGGGGCACCGATGATGGGCGACACAGCCACCTTTGCCAGCGGCGGCTGAGGCGCTACGGGTGCTGCAGCCACTGCCTCCGGCGGGGGCGTGTTGCCCGAGCCCCCGAACAAGGATCCGCTGAAGAGCGACGAAGTCGTCTCGCAGCCGGCCAGACCCAAGCCTGCCAGCACCGTGATGACGGCGAGCGCCACCCTCGGGTAACAGCGCCGCGCCGCCGCAGCGTGAATGGTCGTCACAATGACGTCCCCCCTCTGCAAATGAATTCCGCTCGTGCCCGGCTGCCGACGTACGAACCCTGCGGCGATTGATTCTACGCCCGGTACCCCAGCGGACTCCCTACTTGCTGACACCCTCGGCGTCCAGTTTCAGACAGGGGAAAACTCTGCGCGGGCCCGACCGTGGCAGGCTCGCTGCCGTTCAAAGTTGTGGAAAACTGACGTTAAGTCAAGACGATGGCAGAGATTTGGCGGCCGTAATCTGCCTCTTTCTGCGCGGCGGAGCGCCGATAACTAAAGAAATCGTCGGCTTGTGCATATGTGCAGGATGCCAGCGCCCGGACACTCCCTACCCCAGCGCTCGCGAGGCGGTGCTGGGCATAGCCCGAGAGATCGAAATGGGGCCGGACGGCAGTCGATTCGCGCACGAAGAAACGCGCATTACGGGCATCGCTGCTGAGAAACTCCTGCTCAAACTCCGGCCCCACCTCGTAGACGGGCTGGCCGATGCAGGGGCCCACTGCAGCCGATATCCGGGCGCGGCTGGCACCCAGGCCTTCCATGGCGACGAGCGTTGCCTCCAGGATGCCAGCCAGCGCACCGCGCCAGCCCGCATGGGCCGCAGCGACAACACCTGCTTCCGCATCGGCAAACAGCACAGGCGCACAATCGGCGGTGAGCACGGCGACGGCCAGGCCTGGCGTCCTCGTGACGATGGCATCGGCGCGCGGCCGCTCCGTCGAGCGCCAAACCGCGGTGGCGACGATGGCCGTGGCGCTGTGCACCTGGTGCGCGGTGATCAGACCCCTGGCCTCGAGGCGGCCGGCGACACGCGCCCGGTTCTCGCGCACAGCGGCGGGATCGTCCTTGGACCCGAGCCCACAGTTCAGGCTGGCATAGCCACCGAGCGACACACCGCCGTGGCGGGTGAAGAAGCCGTGCGATATCCCCGGCAGTCCATCGAGATTGGGCGCGGCGAGCGGCTGAGGCATCGTCGAACTTCTAGACGAAGGGCGGCAGCGCTGGAAGGCCCTGCGATCGCACCACCATGGCCTTGAACAGGGTGCCCATGCCCGTCGGCGACAACAGGCGCTGAACGCCCGCCTCGATCCCCGCGGCCTGGCCTTCGTTCGCGGCCATCAGCCGAGCGGCGCGCTGTGCAATGCCCAGGCGGCCAAGGAACTCGGCCTGCGGCATGGGACCGTCGACGGCAAGGTCTTGCGAGACGGCTTTGCGCGCGAACTGCGCGAACTGGACATGGGCGGTCAGATCTGCATCGCCTGGGTCTGCCAGGGGATCGACCCACGCGTGGCGGCGGACGGCCTGGAGGGTGTCGCCATAGGCGGGCTCACCTGGTCCGTAGTCCACGAACAGGGCGGCGAATTGCCCCTCGCGCCGCGCAAGCTTTGCGAGAAGCTCGTCCTCGGCTGGACGCAGCTCCAAAATGTCCCCTGCTTGCGGTCGTCTCGGCGCCGGTTCCGGCACGCCAGCCTCCAGCTTCCCCCCCACCCCAAAGCACAGCGAGCCCTCCGCATCGACGTTAACGACACGCTCGCGCCAGCCATCATCGGCAAACACAAGCTGACGGACGGGCAGCGCGTCCAGGAACTCGTTGGCAATGATGATGGCCGGCCCGGCCGGGACCTGCTCGATCGCCTCGTGCCACGAGACCCCGACGTTGTGCCTACCTGAGGGGGGAGCCCCCTCCCCCCTCGTGGGGGAGGGCAGGGGAGGGGGGGATGGCAGAACTTCAAATGCCGCCGCTGACCCCTCCCCGCGTCGTGTCGAAGGCGCGCCTTCGGCATGATGGGGAGGGGAAGAGAGAACCGGGAGGGCGAGGCCGAGCGTTTGACGTTGCGCCTCGCGCAGGGGCGCGCTGATCTCGATGAGATGCACGCTCAAAGCAGCGAGGAACGGCGGTGCCACCTTGGCTGCGCGCAGAGCATCCCGCATCAGGGTGCCGCGCCCGGGCCCCAGCTCGATCAGGCGCACGGGCACCGGCTGTCCCATGGCCTGCCAGACGACAGCGCACCACAGGCCGATGAGCTCGCCGAAGACCTGGCTGATCTCGGGTGCGGTAACGAAATCGCCACTCGCGCCGATAACGTCCTTCCGCCGCCAGTAGCCGTGCTCGGGGTCGGCGAGGCAAGCGCCCATGAACACATCGACTGGGAGCGGGCCGTCGCGGGCAATGCGAGCGCGCAGCTTCGCCAGCAACGGGTTTGCCGCGGACTCGTCAGCCCTTGGCATCGGCCGGTGCCGCAACGCGCCTGCTGGCCCAGCGGATCAGGAGGACGCCGGCGAGAATCATGGGCAGCGAATACAGTATGCCGGCGGTAAAGGGGCCGATGGTGAAGATGTGGCCCGGGTCGGGCTCGCGAAACAGCTCGCAGATCGAGCGCGCGAGGCCGTATCCGGCAAGAAAGGCACCGGCGACAACGCCCGGCCGACGCAGTGCCAGCTTGCTGTGCGTCAGCCACCACAAGACGGCGAACAGGACGACGCCCTCCAGCGTAGCCTCGTAGAGCTGGCTCGGATGGCGCGGAAACGGTCCTGCGCCGAAGCCTGGAAATACCATCGCCCAGGGCACGTCGCTCACTCGGCCCCAGAGCTCGCCGTTAATGAAGTTCGCAAGACGGCCGAAGAACAGCCCCATCGGCGTGGCTGCCGCACAGAGGTCCATCACGCTCCAGACATATGCCCCGACGCGCCTGGCGAACAGGATGATGGCGATGATCGAGCCAAGCAGGGCGCCGTGAAAGGACATGCCACCGTGCCAGACGGCAACCACCTCGAGAGGATCGGTAAGATAGAGCAGAGGCTGATAGAAGAGGACGTAGCCCAAGCGCCCACCGAGCAACACGCCGACCGTCATGTACAGCAGCAGGTCGTCGGCCTGCTCGAGCGCGAAGGGGCGCTTCTCGTTGGGCCACAGCCGGCCCTGCCTCAGCAGTTGCCTGACGTAGAAGCGTCCCAGCACCAGGCCCGCCACGTAGGCAAGCCCATACCATTTGACCGGCAGCGGCCCGATCCAGAAAGCCACGGGATCAATTGCCGGGTAGGGGATTGCCAGGAGGCCCATGATGCGCAGCTACCGGCAGTCGCGAGGGGCTGTCAAGCGGAGGAGCCGCCGCGACGCGGCAACGGCTTGAACCCGACGGAACGCGCCACCATAGTAGCCTCCAGCACGACCTTCGGGCGCGGCGAGGCGCTTTCCGCATGACCCAGACCAGCAATCGCTTTCTCGACGAGCTTGCCAAGCTCATGACCGACGCAGCCGGTGCGGCCCAAGGCATGCGCCGCGACTTCGAGACCCTGGTCAGGGCCCAAGGGGAGCGCATGCTGCGCGATATGGATGTCGTGCAACGCGAGGAATTCGAGGCAGCCAAAGAGATGGCCGCGAAAGCGCGCGAGGAGAACGAGCAGCTGGCGGCACGCGTCGCCGCGCTCGAGGCCGAGATCGCATCGCTGAAACGGCAGCCGTGAGCCTACTACCTCGTTCGACGAACTGAGGCTCCGCTCGGCGCCGCGTGCCTGCGGGAATACCCACAAGCTGTTCGCAGGTCGTCCCCAGGTTTCGCGCTTTGTCCCTCTCTCGCCGTTCGACGGCCATTTTGGCCGTGGACAATGAGCCCACCTGCTTGCCACGCGCCGCGGCGTTGGCTTACGTGGCCGGAAGATGCTGGGCCGTCGCAATCGATCAGGCGGCCAGGATCGGCAACAAGCAGGCGCCGCTAACGGCCAGCGTGCGGCAACGAACCCGAGGGACGGAATGGCAATTGTTGAAATGAGCCACAGCCGGATCAGCAACCCCACTGACCTCGTCGAGGAGATCGCAGCCCGAAACGACTGGCCGACAGAGCGAACGAGCACCGACGAGCTGACGCTGACGGTCTCGGGCCAGTGGACCGACTACCACGTCTCCCTCAACTGGCGCGAAGACCTGGAGGCCCTGCACATCGCCTGCGCCTTCGATGCGAAGGTTCCGGACAATCGGCTGCCGGAGGTCTACCGGCTCGTGGCGCAGATCAACGAGCAGCTCTGGCTCGGCCATTTCGATCTGTGGACGCACGAGGGGCTCATCATGTTCCGCCAGGGCCTGATGCTGAACGGCGCACTCGCCACACCCGGGCAGTGCGAGGCACTCCTCAAGGCCGCATTCGAAGCCTGCGAGCGCTACTATCAGGCCTTCCAGTTCGTGGTCTGGGCGGGCAAGGAGAGCCGTGAGGCGCTGACGTCGACGATGTTCGAGACGGAAGGGCAGGCTTAGGAGCTGGGACCGGCGTCGAAGTTGACCTTGTCGACCAGCTCGGACGCGCGCTTGCGGTACTTGCCGATGTTCTCGAGCGGGAGCGGGTCTGGCTTCAGCGTGCCCCAGCTCCTGACGATGTCCGACGGCGGCACGTTGGGATTGACCGGATACTCGTTGTTGGCCAGCGCATAGATTTTCTGCGCCTCGTCGGACGCCAGGAACTCCATAAGCTTCAGCGCATTGGCCTTGTTGGGCGCATACTTCGTCAGAGCCATGCCGGAAATGTTGACGTGGCTGCCCCGATCCCCGGCGTTGGGGAAGATGACCTTGATGGCGCCGGCCCACTCCTTCTGCTCGGGGTTCTTCTCGTTCTTCATCATGAGCGCCATGTAGTAGGTGTTGCCGAGTGCTACATCGCACTTGCCGGAATAGATGTCCCGCGCCTGCTCACGATCGCCGCCGGAGGGCTTCTGCGCCAGGTTCTCCTTCATGCCCTTGAGCCACGTCTCGGCAAACGCCTCGCCCTTGTTGGCGATCATCGTGGCGATGAGGGACGTGTTGTAGACGTGCTGGCCGGAGCGGACGCACACTTTGCCTTTCCATTTCGGGTCGGCCAGTTCCTCGTAGGTGATGGCATCCTGCTTGACGCGCTCCTTGGAGGCGTAGACGACCCGCGAGCGCATGGTCAGCCCGAACCAATGGCCCGCCGGGTCGCGAAACTGCGGGGGGATGGTCTCCTTCAGCTTGGGGTCATCCACAGACTGGGTAAGGCCCGCGTCCTTCGCCTCGGAAAGGCGACCCGCATCCACGGTGAAGAGCAGGTCGGCCGGGCTGTTCTGGCCCTCAGCCGCCAGCCGCTCGTTGAGGCCCGCCGAGGCGTAGACGATGTTGGCCTTGATGCCGGTCTTGTCCGTGAAGGCCTTCAGCAGCGGATCAATGAGCTGCGGCTCGCGGTAGGAGTAGATGTTGACCTCGCCTTGAGCGAGCGCGGCGCCTGCTGCCCCTGCAACCATTGCGACCGAGAGGACAAGCTGGGCGAGCGAGCGCGCCGTCCTGTGCGTCAGAAGCGTGACGTCCATTCAGACCTCCACACGTCGGAGCTCGAAGCAGGCATTGGACCGCGTGCGACGGCCGTGCCGCCGCGGCGGGGAGCATTAGTGAGAATCTTGATTGAGATTGTCAAGAAAGGGAAGAGCAGCACTCGCCTGGAATTATTCTAATTCTCTGCTGCCTGAGGGCCGGGATTGCCCACCTGACCCCGCTGCATCGGCGAATGCAACCAGGTACCGGGCGTCGAGCCAGCCAGCGCTGGCCGCCACCCGCGCGATCGTGGCGCCCGGCACAAAATGAACGCTGGCCAACAATGAGTTCAGAGCGAGTTCAGGGCCCGAGTCGCATTCTGCGGGGCATCAGCAGTTTCCCTCGCTCACCAAGGAGCCGCAGCCATGAAAGCCCTCGTTCTCGTCACCGCCGCCACCATCCTCGCCACGGCCACCGCCGCCAGCGCTCACGACTACAGTCGCGAGGAGCGCATCGACGCGCGCCGTGCCGAGCAGGCCTACCGGATCATTCACAACCGCCGCACAGGAGAGCTGACGCTGCTCGAGACGTGGCGCCTGAAGGCGGAGCAGCGGCGTATCGCGGCCATGGAGAGGGCAGCCGAGCGCGACGGCTACATCAGCCGTAGCGAGGCGAGCCGCATCTCGGCGGCACAGGACCGGGCGAGCCGCGACATCTACCGTGAGAGCCATGACCGCGAGAAGGCCTGGTGGCGGCGCATGTGGTGAGGGTGGTGTCGGACCTCCGGGTCTGGCACTGTGCCTCCCGCTCGAGTTGCGAGCTACGGTGTCAGGCCCTTCGTAGGGTCTGGCACCGGCGACGCTTGGAGGCCAACCGATGATCGACCACGCGTCCGTTCCGGTGCGCAATCTAGCCGCCGCTGCTGAATTCTATACGCGCGTTCTGGCACCGCTCGGCTACGCCAAGCTCGTCGAGCGCCCCGCAACGATCGGCTTCGGCAAGAAGTATCCGGAGCTCTGGCTCAACCTGCGGCAGGAGCTGGCTCCCGCGCCGGCCAATCCCGGCGGCCACATTGCCTTGCGCGCGGCGAGCGAGGAGGCCGTGCGTGCATTCCACGCTGCGGCGCTCGCCGCTGGCGGAGCGAGCGACGGCGAGCCGGGACCGAGACAGGCGGCACTCACGACCTACTTCGGCGCCTTCATCCGCGATCCTGACGGCAACAAGCTCGAAGCCGTTTCCTTCCCGAAATAGGTGTGCGGAATCCTCCGCCACCGGCATCCTCTCATTCGATCAGCGCGCGCAGGTCGCCCACGATGCGGTCGGGCCGCAGTGTCGGATATTCGTCCGGCGCACCGGTGCGGTTGATCCAGACCGTGCGAAAGCCGAAGGCTTTGGCACCGGCAATGTCCCAGCGGTTGGAGGACTGAAAGGAAATGTCGGCCGGCAGGCAGCCGAAGCGGGCGGTGGCGAGCTCATAGACCGCGGGCGCCGGCTTGAAGATGCCGACCGCCGACACCGACAGCACATCATCGAGCAGGCCTTCGAGCTTGGCGCCGCGCACGGCATCGGCGAGCATGTCGGGATCGCCGTTCGAGAGGATGGCGAGCCTGGCGCCGCGGCGCTTGAGCCCGGCAAGGACCTCGGCCACCTCGGGGTGGGCCTCCATGGTGCGATAGGCCGCGAGCAGCTTCTCGCGCACCTCCGCCGGCACCGGGGCGCCCACCGAGGCGATGGCGTAGTCGAGGCTGCGCTCGGCCAGCTCCCAAAACGTTGCCGGCTGCCGGCTCAGCGAGTGCACCCAGGTGTACTCAATGTGCTTGGTGCGCCAGGTCTGGGACAGCTGCTGCCACCTGGGGCCAATCGCTCCCTGGTGGCGGGCAGCCGCAGCGTGCAGATCGAAGAGGGTTCCGTAGGCGTCGAAGACGAAATGCCTGTGCATGAGGGTCCCTAGCCCTGCCGGCCGCGGATCAGATGAATGATGCCCGAGAAATCCGTGCCACCCTCGCCCCAGGCATTGTGCAGGCCGTAAATCTGCGCGGCGGCGGCACCCAGCGGCGTGGTCGCTCCGGCAGCGCTGGCGGCCTCCTGCGCAAGCTTCAGGTCCTTGAGCATGAGCGCGGACGCAAAGCCCGGCTTGTAGCCGCTGTTGGAGGGCGCAGTGGGCACGGGACCCGGCACGGGACAGTAGCTCGTGAGCGACCAGCATTGCCCGGACGAGGTGGAGGCGACATCGAACAGCGCCTGGTGCGAGAGCCCGAGCTTCTCGGCCAGCACAAAGGCCTCGCAGACGCCGATCATGCTGATGCCGAGCATCATGTTGTTGCAGATCTTGGCGGCCTGCCCGGCACCGGCTTCGCCACAGTGCACGATGCGCTTGCCCATGGCCTCGAGGATCGGCTTGGCCTTGTCGAAGGCCGCCTTGGTGCCGCCCGCCATGAACGTGAGCGTGCCGGCCTCCGCCCCGCCGACGCCGCCAGACACGGGCGCATCGAGGGACAGCATGCCGGCCTCCCCCGCAAGCTTGTGGGCCGCTCGCGCGGATGCCACATCGATGGTCGAGCTGTCGATAATGAGCGTGCCGGGAGCCGCGGCCTTGAGGAGGCCGCTGCCCCACACCGCCAGCGTATCCTTGCCCGCCGGCAGCATGGTCACCAGCGCGTCGACGCCTTTGGCGGCGTCCGTCGCCGAGGCCGCCTTCTTCACGCCACGCGCCAGGGCCTTCTCGACGTTGGCGGAAACGAGGTCGAAGCCCTTCACCTCGTGGCCTTTCTTCACGAGGTTGCCCGCCATGGGCAGCCCCATGTTGCCGAGGCCGATGAAACCGATGCTGGACATGACTCTCTCCTCCCGAGCTGGCTGAAGCCCTTATAGCGCAGAACCCAACGCAGGATAGCGCAACCGATGTCGCCCCAGCCGTCACTTGCGATTCGAGGCGGCGTGATCCGTGATGGCGATCGCGCTCATGTTGAGCAGGCCGCGCACGGTCACTGAAGGCGTCACGATGTGCACGGGCATGTCCGCGCCGAGGAGGATCGGCCCGAGCGAGACGGCACCGGAGGCCGCCTTCAGGAGGTTGAAGGCGATGTTGGCTGCGTCGAGAGTTGGCATGACGAGGAGGTTGGCGGCGCCCTTGAGGCGCGAGTTGGGAAATATCTCCTCCCGAATGAAGGTGGAAAGGGCAGCGTCAGCGTGCATCTCGCCTTCGACCTCGAGCTTGGGCTGCCACAGCGACAGGATCTCCAGCACCTCGCGCATCTTCAAGGCCGAGGGCGTATCCTCCGTGCCGAAGCTCGAATGCGACAGCAGAGCCACCTTGGGCTCGATGCCGAAGCGGCGAACCTCATCCGCCGCCAGCAGGGTGATCTCGGCGAGCTGCTCCGGGTCCGGGTCGTAGCTGACGTAGGTGTCGGTCATGAACAGCGGGCCCTGCGGTAGGATCAGGCCCGACATGGTCGCAAAGCCACGCACCCCGCCGCGCTTGCCGATCACCTCCGAGACGTGGCGCAGCTGCGTGTGATAGCGGCCGACTGCACCGCAGATCATGGCATCGGCATCGCCGCGCTTGAGCAGGAGGCCCGCAACCACCGTGGAGCCCGACCGGACGACCCGGGCCGCGTGGCTCGGTGACACCCCACGGCGCTCGACCAGGCGATAATACTCCTGGGTCAGAGCGGGCAGGCGCGCGTCCTGGTCGATATCGAACAGATCGTAGTCGTCGCCGGCGCGCATCCTGAGCCCGAGATGGGTGATCATGCGCGCGACGTTTCCGCGCCGGCCGACCAGGATCGGTCTCGCCAGGCCTTCGGCGATCACCCGTTGCGCGGCCTGCAGCACGTAGGGGTGCTCGCCCTCGGCGTAGACGATGCGCTTCGGTGCCTCTGCGTGCTCCCGCCGGGCGGCGTCGAAGATCGGCCGCATCAGGAAGCCGGAGCGGTAGACGAAACCCGACAGCTTCTGTCGATAGGCATCGAAGTCGGAGATCGGCCGCGTTGCTACCCCCGATTCCATCGCAGCCCGGGCCACCGCGGTCGCGATCTCCGTGATGAGCCTCGGATCGAACGGCTTGGGGATGATGTAGTCCGGGCCGAACACCATGGTGTCGGTCCGGTAGGCCGAGAGCACGATGTCGGACGCCTCGCTCTCGGCGATGCTGGCGAGCGCCACCACGGCAGCCTTCTTCATCGCCTCGTTGATGCTGGTGGCGCCGACGTCCAGCGCACCGCGGAACACGAACGGAAAGCAGAGCACATTGTTGATCTGATTGGGGTAGTCGGTGCGCCCCGAGGCGATGACGGCGTCCGGCCGCACCGCCTTCACGTCCTCCGGCATGATCTCCGGGGTCGGATTGGCGAGGGCGAAGACCAGCGGCCGCGGCGCCATCGCTGCCACCATGGCTTTCGTGACGATGCCACCCGCCGAGAGCCCGAGGAAGACGTCGGCCCCCGGTATCACCTCGGCGAGGGTCCGCGCCTCGGTATCGCGGGCGTAGGGCTCCTTGTAGGGATCCATCAGCTCCTTGCGGCCCTTGTAGACGACGCCCTTGATATCGGTGACGGTGATGTTGCCCCTCGGCAGGCCGAGCGCGACCAGAAGGTTGAGGCAGGCGAGCGCCGCGGCCCCGGCCCCGCTCGCCACCAGCTTCACGTCGGCGATGTCCTTGCCGACCACCTTGAGGCCGTTGAGGATGCCCGCCGCCACCACGATCGCAGTGCCATGCTGGTCGTCGTGGAAGACCGGGATGTTCATGCGCTCGCGCAGGCGCCGCTCGATCTCGAAGCATTCCGGCGCCTTGATGTCCTCGAGATTGATGCCGCCGAAGGTGGGCTCGAGCCGCGCCACCGCTTCGACGAATGCCGCCGGCTCCTTCTCGGCGATCTCGATGTCGAACACGTCGATGCCGGCAAACTTCTTGAAGAGCACCGCCTTGCCCTCCATCACCGGCTTAGCGGCGAGCGGACCGATGTCGCCCAGTCCGAGCACGGCAGTACCGTTGGAGATGACGGCCACCAGGTTGCCGCGCGCGGTATAGCGCACGACATCGGCCGGGTTCTCGGCGATGGCCGTGCAGGCGTAGGCGACCCCTGGCGAATAGGCGAGCCCGAGATCGTGCTGGTTGGCGACCGGCTTGGTGGCCTGGACGGCGATCTTCCCGGGAGGATCGCTCTCGTGGTAGTCGAGCGCGGCGCGCTTCAATTCACTGTCGGCCATGATCGCGGGTTCCCCTCGAGCTTGCTGACGCCATCTCCACCACCTCACCATACTTCCAACGGCCGGCGCAGGGACGCTCGGCGCATGCGACGGTGAGAATCCGCCACATGGACTCCTTCGGCCGATCGGCAGGACCATACCCGCTCGGGCGATGCGGCAGATTGATGATCAATACCTGGGCAAGCGCCCCAAGAGCAGGCTGCCGACGCGAGTAGCGCCCCGCGTCCGACTGTGTAGTATCCGGGGCGGGTTGCCGGGAAGTGCGCGGTCGCGCGCAGTCGGCTGGAGGGGAAAGCAGACGTGACGAGGAAGTACGTGCCGCCGGTTCGCATCGCCGTGGACATCGGCGGGACCTTCACCGATCTGCAGATCTTCGATTCGCGCTCGGGCGCCATCACCAGCCTCAAGACGCCGACCACGCCGGAGGACCCCTCGCTGGGCCTCATGACCGGCATCAAGGAGGCGGCCGTCCGGGACGGCTTCGCCCTTGGCGATATCGGCTACCTCCTGCACGGGACGACCATCGCCACCAATGCGGTATTGGAGCGCAAGCTCGCACGCGGTGCCCTGGTCACGACGGCACGCTTCGAGGATGTGGTCGAGATCGGCCGGCACTATCGGCGCGAGATCTATGCCTTGAACCCCCAGGTGCCGCCGACGCTGATCCCGCGCGACCGGCGCCTCGGCATCGTGGAACGCGTGCGCGCCGACGGCAGCGTCGAGGTGCCGCTCACGCAAGCGGCGCTCGAGGACCTGGTGGAGAAGCTCGACCGGCTCGACATCGCCACGGTCGCCGTTTGCCTGCTCAACTCCTACGTCAATCCCGAGCATGAGGCCCGGATTGCAGCACATCTCGCCAGGACCCGGCCGTCACTGAAGGTCTCGTGCTCGAGCACGCTCAACGCCGAGATCCGCGAATACGAGCGCACCTCGACCACGGTGCTCAACGCCCTGCTCATGCCGGTGATCGACAGCTACCTGGACAAGCTGGCGCAGCGCATGTGGGCCGAGAATTGCGCGCCGCGCCTGCTGCTCGTCCAGTCGAATGGCGGGATGTGCAGCACCGAGACCGCGGCCCAGGAGCCGGTGCGCCTGCTGCTGTCGGGCCCCTCGGGCGGGAGCGCGGCGTGCGCGCTGCTGAGCCAAGTGCTGGGCGAGGCCAACATCGTCGGCGTCGACATGGGCGGAACGAGCTTCGACGTCTCCGTCGTGCGCGGCGGCAAGGTGAACCTCGTGACGCAGGGGGAGATCGACAGGATGCCGGTGCGGTTGCCGATGGTGGAGATCCGCACCATCGGCGCCGGCGGAGGCTCGATTGCAAAGGTACGGGCGGGCGGGCGCCTGACGGTGGGACCCGAGAGCGCAGGCTCGCGTCCGGGACCTGCCTGCTACCTCCGGGGCGGCACGGAGCCCACGGTGACGGACGCCAACATCGCGCTCGGCCGCTTGGACGGGCGAGCATTTCTCGGCGGCGGCATGCAGCTCGACGCAGCCGCGGCGCGTGCCGCCATCAACGAGCACGTGGCGCGCCCGCTCGGACTGTCGCTGGAGGCCGCGGCAGAGGGCCTGCTGGCCGTCACCAACGCCAACCTCGGCGCAGCGATCCGGCTGTCGCTGTTCGAGAAGGGCCTCGATCCGCGCGATTTCGTCATGATCGCATTCGGAGGTGCGGCGGGTCTCCATGCCGTCGCCGTCGCGGACGAACTCGGCATCCGGCGCGTCGTGTTTCCCGAAAGCGCGAGCACTCTCTCGGCCTACGGCATCCTGCACTCCGATCTTGCCCACGATCTCGTGCGCTCGCAGGTGCTCGAAGCCAGGCCCGAGAGCGTGGAGAGGCTTGCGGCCATGGCGGCGAGCCTGGTTGCAGACGCCCAGGCGCGACTGGAAGCCGACGCGGTGCCGCCCGCGGAGCGCCATGTCGAGGTCGCCGCCGACATGCGCTACAAGGGGCAGGCGTTCGAGCTTACCGTGCCGGCGGGCACCGCACACATCGACGGCAGCGTGCTCGACGCGCTGATCGCCGGTTTCCACGATATCCATCGCCAGCGCTTCTCCTATGCCAATCCCGGCTCGGCCGTGGAGATCGTGTCGCTGCGCGTCTCCGCTATCGGCCGCCTGCCGAAGCCGCAGGGCAAGGGGGCACCAGAGGCGGAGGGCGAACGCAAGCCGGCGCGTCACCGCAAGGTCTGGACCGCGGGAGCATGGCGGGAGACGGCCGTGTGGGGCCGCAGCCAGATCGGGCGCGACGCCCAGTTGCGAGGGCCGGCCGTCATCGAGGAAGCCTATACGACCGTGCTGCTCGCGGACGGCTGGACCTGCAGACGCGACAAGAGCTGCCACCTGGTAGCGGAGAAGCACGCGCAATGACCAGCGCCGACATCTCGCCGATCGAGCTCGAGATCATCTACAACGCCCTCACGGCGGCTGCGGCCGAGATGGACGTTACGGTGTGGCGCACCAGCCGCTCCACCATCGTGCGCGAGCTGCTCGACTATTCCACCGCCATCTTCGACCGTGACGGCTGGAACGTGGCGCAGGCAGCGCGCATCCCGAGCCATCTCAACTCGATGAGCTACTTCCTCACCGAGATCCTCGCTCGGCACATTCCGCACGATCAATGGGGTCCAGACGACATCGTCATCTCCAACGATCCCTATTGCGGGGGCCAGCACCTGCCCGACATCGTCGCCTTCAAGGCCGTGTTCCACGACGGCAGGCGCATCGGCTTTGTGGGCACGCTGTGTCATCACCTCGACGTCGGCGGCTCCTCACCGGGGAGCTACGGCTCGAGCGCGACCGAGATCTTCCAGGAGGGGTTGCGCATCCCGCCGGTCAAGCTGTTCGAGGCCGGCAAGCTCATCGAGCCGATCCGCGCCATCCTGCTGCAGAACGTGCGCCAGCCCGAGCCCCTGTGGGGCGACCTGCAGTCGCAGATCGCCTCGCTCAACATCGGCGCAGCTAACATCGAGCGGCTGGCGCGCAAGCTCGGGCAGGCTCGCTTCGAGCAGGCGCTGAAGCAGCTGCTCGACGCATCAGAGGCGGGAATGCGCGCCGTGATCGGGCGCATCCCCGACGGCAGCTATGAGTTCGAAGACAAGATCGATGACGACGGCATCACGGAGGAGCCGATCCGCATCCGGGCCAAGGTGACGGTGGCCGGCGAGGAGATGACCGTCGATCTCACCGGGTGCAGCCCGCAGTCCCTCGGGCCCAGCAACGCCACGCTGGCCTCAACGTGCTCGACCGTGTTCTACACGCTGATGGCGACTGCGGACGCGCCCGTTGCCAACAACGCCGGCTGCTATCGGCCGGTCAAGATCATCGCTCCGCCCGGCTCCTGCGTGAATGCTGCCGCACCGGCACCGGTGGTTCACCGCATTGCCATCGGCCACCGGCTGGCGACCGTCCTGTTCGGCGCCCTGCACAAGGCAGTGCCGGAGCGCATGCCCGCGGCCTACTACGCCGTCTCCTACGTCGTCACCTTCCAGACCATCGATCCCGAACTCGGCCGCAAGGTGCTGGTGGAGATCGAGATCGGCGGCTGCGGCGGGCTGCCGTATTCCGACGGCGCCTCGGCGCACTCCTTCGGCATGCACAACAACGCCAACATCCCGATGGAGATGATCGAGAGCGACATGCCCCTCACGTTCCTGGGCTACGGACTGCTGCAGGATTCGGGGGGCGCGGGCCGCCAGCGCGGAGGCCTTGGCCTGTGGCGGGAGTGGCGGATCGACTGCCCGGCGACACAGCTCTCGACCAACCTTGACCGCTTCAAGTTCGCCCCGTTCGGCCTCGACGGCGGGGAGGCGGCGTCGCTGAGCGCCCTCTACCTGATCCGCGATGGCGTGCGCCAGGCGCTGCCGTCGAAGGTGACCAACATGATGATCAGGAAAGGCGATATCGTGCGTCTCGAGACATCGGGCGGGGGCGGCTTCGGCCCGGCACGGATGCGGCCGCGGGAGCTTGTCGAGCGCGACGTCCAGCTGGGCTACGTGAGCGCCGAGGCGGCCGCACGCACCTACGGCTGACCGGTCGCCCAAAAGGCATCGATTCGCTCGGGCTTGCCGCTCACAGGCTTCCGCCGGAAGCGAAAATGCGCACCGCCGACAGGGCAGAAGGCACGAGACGCGGCGCCAGCTCCGGTAGCTGGTCGAGCTGTGCAATCAGAAGGGACCCCTCGGTAATGCGCAAGGCGTCGACGGGAATCTCCCGGGTGATGAAGAACTCGCCCAAGACCCGCCGGCCTCCGGGATCAGAACCGGAATAGCTGCCCATGTGCTCGAAGCGATCAGGCGCAACGCGGAAGCTGGTCTCCTCGTGCACCTCCCGACAGACGCACTCCAGGAAGGTCTCATCCCCTTCCCGGTGGCCGCCGAACAGCCCGACGAAGCCGGGGTAAAGGATACCGGGCACGTCATCGCGCAGTTGCAGGAGCAGCCGGCCGCACGTGTCGACCAGGATGGCGGATGCGAACTCTCGTGGGGGCTGCGCGGTCATCGCGGCACGGTAGTCCGCCGCATCTCCGAAATGGAGGAGATTCGCATGCGGCTTGGCGTCCCGGTTCGGGCTGTGCCGGCGCAAGCCTTCTCGGCCTTGATGGAAGTGTGCTGCCGACCAGCTCGGCGCGCCGGCCCTCCCACTATGCGGCGCCTCGTCGGAACGGCACAATGGCTCTTCGCGCCGGATCGCCTCCGGCCATCCCGCAGCGGAGCCCGAACCCCATGACCAATGCCCCTGTCCTCCACGAGATCGACCCGCGCGGCGTCGCCACCGTGACGCTCAACCGGCCCGAGGTGGGCAACGCCTACAACGGCGACATGATCCAGGGGCTGCTGTCGGCCATGGACGCCCTCTCCGCGCGGCCCGGCTTGCGCGTCGTGCTGCTCAGAGGCAATGGCCGGCACTTCCAGGCCGGCGCCGATCTCACCTGGATCAACGCGGTGAGGGTGGCCTGCAAGGAGGAGAACATCCGCGTCAGCCGGGCCACGGCGGATGCCGTCGACCGCCTCAACCGCCTCCCGGTCCCCACTGTGGCGCTCGTGCAGGGCGGCTGCTTCGGCGGCGGCACCGGCATCATCGCCGCCTGCGACGTGGTCATCGCTGCCGACAACGCGCTCTTCTCCATCTCCGAGGTGCGTTGGGGGCTGACGGCGGCCATCATCCTTCCCCAGCTCAGCGACGCCATCTGCGTGCGCCAGCTGCGCCGCTATGCCCTGACGGGAGAGCGCTTCGGCGCGGCCGAGGCGAAGCGCATTGGCCTCGCCCACCAGGTCGTGCCGCTCGACGGCCTGGCGGCGGCCGGCGAGGAGATGGTGCGCCGGCTCCTCGAGAACGGCCCGGTGGCCATGGCCGAGACCAAGGCGCTCGCGCTCGAGAGTGCCTGGGGCGGCTTCGACCGGCAGACGCTCGACGCCCTGGTCGAAAGCCACGCCGCCAAGCGTCAGACCGCAGAAGCCGCAGAGGGCCTCGCCTCGTTCGCCGAAAAGCGCGCCGCCAACTGGAAGCGCTGAGTCGCCCCTCGCCTCGACCGCCAGTGTCTCAGTTTGACCTTGCGCGTCTACGCCAGCGCTCCACGGCGACGGCCGCCCAGATCGCCTCCACCACGCCGAATGGCCAGGCTCCTTGCAGGAACCCGTAGATGGCTGCCAATACGCACGCGGCGGCGAACGCCAGCACATACAAAGAGCTGTAATCCTCGAGTGCGTAGAAGAGCAGCATGGCGGATACGGCTGCCAGCCCGAACAAGGTGAGCCCATCCATGTGGCCGCTCGCGAGCGTGGGAGACTATCACTCCGCCGGCTGAGGCTTGGCCGAGGCTGGAGCACCGTCCCCGCCGCGAGAGGCCAGCTTTCTCCCCGTCAACTGCCGGATCACCACGTAGAACACCGGCGTGAAGATGAGCCCGAACAGCGTCACGCCGATCATGCCCCAGAACACGGCCGTGCCCAGGGCGATACGCATCTCCGCACCCGCGCCGACCGCCAGATAGAGGGGAATCACACCCAGCGTGAAGGCGAGCGATGTCATCAGGATCGGCCGGAGCCTCAGCTGGCAGGCCTCCACGGCCGCCGACACGCGATCGAGCCCCTGCTCTTCCAGCTGCCGGGCGAACTCCACGATCAGAATGGCATTCTTGGCCGCAAGGCCGATCAGCACCACGAAGCCGATCTGGGTGAGGATGTTGATGTCGCGCCCGTGCAGCCACACTCCGAACGCGGCCGAGAACAGGCACATGGGCACGATCAGCATGATCGCGAGCGGCAGCGACCAGCTCTCGTACTGCGCCGAGAGCGCCAGGAACACGAAGATCACGCTGAGCCCGAAGATGTAGTAGCCGGTCCGCCCTACCTTGGCCTCCTGGTAGGAGAGGTCGGTCCACTCGTAGGTGACGCCGGGCGGCAGCTTCTCGAGGGCCAGGGCGCGCATGATATCGAGGGCCTGGCCGGAGCTGACGCCCGCCCGCGCCGTGCCGTTGATCTCGGCCGAGGGGAAGAGGTTGTAGCGGGGTACGCGCTCCGGCCCGACGATCTCCTTGAAGGTCACCAGGCTGCCCAGCGGCACCATCTGTCCCTCGGTGCTGCGCACGCGGATCTTGGCGACGCTCTCAGGGTCCAGGCGGTAATCGCCGTCTGCCTGCGCGGTGACGCGATAGGTGCGGCCGAACATGTTGAAGTCGTTGACGTAGGCGGAGCCCATGAATACGCGCATGGCCTCGAAGATGTTGGTCACCGGGACCTTCAGCATCTGCGCCTTGTCGCGATCGACGTCGACGTAGGCCTGGGGGGTCGAGGCCTGAAAGGTGGTGAACACGTTGGCGATGCCGGGCGTGCGATTGGCCTCGGCGACGAACTCCTGGGTGATGCGGGCGAACTCGGTCGGGTCCATGCCGAGTGTATCCTGCAGGCGCATCGAGAAACCGGCCGCTGCGCCCATGCCGCGCACCGGCGGCGGGATGAACACGAACGCCTGCGCCTCCTCGATCTGCGCCAGCTTGGTGCGCACCTCCCGGGCGATGCTGTCAATCGTCTGCCCGAGCCGGTGGCGCTCCTCGAAGTCGTCGAGCACCAAGAACATCAGGCCCGCGTTGGTGGCAAACGTGAAGGTGGCGCCGTTGCGGCCCGTGAAGCCGTTGGAGTACTTGACGCCCGGTGTCGAGAGCACCAGGTCCGTCGCCCGCTGCAGAACCGCGTCCGTGCGTGCCAGCGACGCCCCCGCCGGAAGCTGGAGCGAGATGATCAGGATCGCCCTGTCGAGGCTCGGGATGAAGCCGGTGGGCAAGCGGTGCACGAACCAGCCGCCGAAGCCCATCAGCGCTATGTAGCAGACGAGGACCAGCACCCACGCGCGCGCCAGAGCCCTGACGAGGTGCCCATAGCCGCGCGCCATGGCATCGAAGGCCCGGTCGAACAGGTGGAAGAATGCATGCACGGGGCGCATCAGCGGCGCCGGCGCATCATGCCCAGCCGCATGGGGTCGGAACAGGATCGCGCACAGCGCTGGACTGAGGGTCAGCGACAGCAGCAGCGAAATGGCCGTCGCCGTCGCGATGGTGATCGCGAACTGTCGGTAGAAGAGGCCGGTGATGCCGCCGATGAACGCCGTCGGTATGAACACCGCCAGCAGCACGAGGGCGATGGCGATCAGCGCCGTTCCGACCTCGTCCATGGAGACGCGCGAGGCCTCCAGCGGGGAAAGCCCTTCCTTCAGCCTGCGCTCGACGTTCTCCACCACGACGATGGCGTCGTCGACGACAATGCCGACCGCCAGCACCAGCCCGAACAGCGTCAGCATGTTGAGCGAGAAGCCGAAGGCCTGCATCACTGCAAAGGTGCCGATCAGAGACACCGGAATCGCCACCACCGGAATGAGAGTCGCGCGCCACGTCTTGAGGAACAGCAGCACCACCAGCACGACCAGGACCGTCGCCTCCAGAATGGTGCCGTAGAGCTTCCTGATCGAGACCTCGACGAACTCGGTGGGGTTGTACGTGATGCGATACTCGAGCCCCTTGGGGAAGCTCTTGGCCAGCTCGGCCATGGCATCCTTGATGCCCTGGGTGGCGACCACGGCGTTGGAGCCCGGCTGCTGGTCGACGATGACGATCACGGCCGGATACCTGTCGGCGTAGCCCTGCGCCGAGTAGCTGAGCGCGCCAAGCTCGACCCGTCCGATGTCCTTGAGGCGCACGACCCGCCCGTCGGCGCCCATCTTGACGATGATCTCCTCGAACTCATCGGCGTTCCTGAGGCGTCCCTTCATCTGCAGGGAGACCTGGAACGCGTTGTTGAAGTCGACCGGCGGCTCGCCCAGCGCACCGCCCGCCACCTGCACGTTCTGCGCGCGAAGCGCTTCGAGCACCTGCTCGGCCGTCAGCCCGCGTAGTGCAATGCGCTCCGGATCGAGCCACACGCGCATGGAATACTCGCGCACGCCGTACAGCGACACGTCGGCGACCCCGTAAAGCCGCATCAGCTTGTCGCGTACGTTGAGCAGGCCGTAGTTGGAGATGTAGAGCTGGTCGAACGTCTTGTCCGGCGACACCAGGTGGATGGCGAGCAGGAGGTCGGGCGAGCGCTTGCGGACCGTCAAGCCGTTGCGGCGCACCTCGTCGGGCAGGCGCCGCTCGGCGGCGCTCACGCGGTTCTGCACGAGCACCTGCGCCTTGTCGATGTCGGTCCCCACGTCGAACGTGACGGTGAGCGAGAGATTGCCGTCGCTGGTCGATTGCGAGGCCATGTAGATCATGCCCTCGACGCCGTTTACCTCCTGTTCGATCGGCGCCGCCACCGTGTCGGCGACGGTCTGGGCGCTCGCACCCGGGTAGCTGGTACTGACCGTGATGGTCGGCGGGATGATCTCGGGCAGCTGGGTGATGCCGAGCCCCATGTAGCCGATGGCGCCGATGATCGTGATGACCAGCGAGACGACGGTGGCAAAGATCGGGCGCTCGATGAAGAAGCGGCTGATCCTCATGGGTTTTGCATTCCCGACAAGAGGGGCGCGATGCCGCCCGGCGTCATTCCTGCGCCTTGGCGACCGGCGTCTCGGCCAGCGCCTCCGAGAAGGTCAGGGTCTCGCGCCTGGGGGTCACCCGTCCGCCGGGCCGGGCGCGCTGCAAGCCCCTGACGACCACCCAATCCACGGCCGCGACACCCTCGCGCACCACGCGCATGCCTTCGTAGAGCGGACCGAGCTTGACGTTGCGGCGCGCCACGACGCCATCGTCCCCGACGACGTAGACGAATTTGTTGGTCTGGTCGGTGCCGATCGCCTCATCCGGCAACAGGACTGCCCCATAGGGCGCCGTGCCGGTCACGCGCACGCGGGCGAAGAGCCCGGGCGAGAACAGCTCGGCAGGGTTGGCCAGCACGGCCCGGGCCCGCAGCGTGGCGGTGCCCTGGTCCAGCCGGTTGTCGAGGAAGTCGAGCCTCGCCTTGTGCGGGAAGCCGCGCTCGTCCGGCAGCGCGATCTCGACGGGGGAGCCGAGGTGTGCGCCGCCCGAGCCTACGCCGCGCTCGGCGAGGCGCTTGTACTTGATGAAGTTGTTCTCGCTCACGTCGAAGTAGATGTAGATCGGGTCCTGGCTGACGATGGTGGTCAGCAGCGTGGCGTTGGCCGTGCCGCCAGCGCTTACCCAGTTGCCGGCCGTCACCAGCGTGCGGCTGATGCGCCCGCTGATCGGCGCGTCGATCGTGCTGAACGAGAGGTCGAGCTCGGCCGACCTCACCTTCGCCTCCGCCACCTTCACCGCCGCCTGGGCGTCGCGCACGATCGACATGCGGTCGTCGAAGGTCTTGCCGGAGATGATCTGGCGCTCGACCAGCGGTTTGCCGCGCACGATATCGAGGTTGGCGTTCTCCACTTTGGTGGTGGCGGCGAACAGCTCGGCGCGGGCCTGCTCCAGCGCGCGCTCGAAGGGGCGCTGATCGATCACGAACAGCACGTCGCCCTGCTTGACCTGCTGCCCGTCCTTGAAACGCACCTCCGTGAGGTGGCCGGAGACGCGCGCGCGCACCTCCACGGTCTCCACGGCGTCGAAACGGCCCGTGTACTCATCCCATTCCACGATCTCGCGCCGGACAGGCTGACTGACGGCCACGGTCGGGGTCGGGCTGTTCGGCTGGGGCTGTGCCTGGGTGGAGTTGCCCTGATCGCATCCTGCGCCCACCGCCAGTAGCGCGATGCCCGCGACCAGCGTACCCACGCGGCCACCGTCACATTTGCTTCTGAGCATGTCTGGCACTCGTCGAGGCAGGGACCTCGAGAGGAATACACAACAAAGCGTTTCGGTGAAAGGCGGCTCAGGCTCGCCGGCCCCTCAGTCGCGCTCCGCTTTTGGTCAGATTTGCTCGCAACTTGCTGCCATTTCGAGCAGCCCGGTAACTACGATCACCGGAGCCGTGCGCAGAATGCGCGTGTCTCGTCTCAGCGAGGGGGAAGGCCGGGGCGTCGCGCAGATCCGCATAGTCCGCCAAAGAATGCAGGGCGCCTCGCGGGGAGAGGCGCCCTGATCTGCTGACCCGCCGGTGCGGGGTAGAGCGGGTCGGCGATATAACGTCCTGGGCAGGATGCTATTCCCCGGCCCCAGAACTTTTTGCTGCGTCGGCGCTGCGCTTGACCGCACGTGGGCCGATGGGCGATGCCTCCGCGTATGCTTGTCGTCCAAGGATATGACAGTGCGCCCCCTGCCGCGCGGGGGGGTGTGCTTGCCATCGGCAACTTCGACGGCGTGCATCGCGGGCACCGAGCGCTGCTTGAATGTACGCGCGCGGAGGCTGCCAGGCTGTCGGTGCCCGCCGGGGCGGTGGTATTCGAACCCCACCCGCGTCAGTTCTTCCAGCCCGACAAACCCCACTTCCGACTGACGCCTCTGCAACTGAAGCTTAGCCTGCTGTCGGACCTGGACCTCGATCTTGCCATCGTTCTCGCCTTCGATCGCAACCTTGCCGGCTTGTCGGCGGATGAGTTCATCGCGCGGGTGCTCGTCGGGGGGCTCGCCGTGCGCCACGTCGTGGTCGGGCACGATTTTCATTTCGGCAAAGGACGCGGGGGCAACCCGGACGTGCTGCAGCGCGCCGGCGCGGCCCACGGGTTCGGCGTGACGGTCATCGCCCAGGTAGCGGAGGCGGGCGAGGCCTTCTCCTCGAGCGCCATCCGCGCCCAACTGGCGCTGGGCGACGTCAAGGGCGCGGCACAGAAGCTCGGGTGGTGGTGGCGGGTATCCGGCCCCGTGATCGGCGGCGCCAAGCGTGGCACCGGGCTGGGCTTTCCGACCGCCAACGTCGCTCTTGCCCCGGGCACTGAGCTTGGGCATGGCATCTATGCCGTTCGGGTGCGCACAGACAGCGGCTGCCATGCAGCGGCCGCCTATCTCGGTACGCGGCCCACGTTCGACGACGGCGCCCCTGTTTTGGAGGTATTCCTGCTCGATTTCGAGGGCGACCTCTACGGCCGCCAGATCGAGGTCGAGTTCATCGACTTCATACGCCCCGACCGGCGTTTCGACAGCATCGACGCCCTGCAGGCGCAAATGCAGTCTGACTGCGCCGAGGCGCGCAAGAGACTGGCCCAAGCCCCGGCCCGCCCTCCGGTCTGAGGGGCGGGCCGGATTTCGCGCGCACCTGGGCTTGGCCGGCCTGCAGTGCCGCGCCCCGGCCGGGGCGCGGCACGCGGAACGCCGCGAGTGCCTGTCGCAACCGGAGGGTTCACAAAGGGCAAAAAGCTGCTATAAGGGCGCGCCGCTTGCCACATGTGCCGTGGACCGGTGGTCGTGGCGGCAGATCGGCGTGGCAGTGGCACGTCGGTCGCGTTGACGGGAGGGTGCTCGCACCCAACGTCGGCGACGCGGCGCGGACCGCACACGAAAATCACCCGAGAGGATGGTTTGGTCGGGCAAGTTCGCACGACGGCGCAAGTGTCGGTGACGCGGGGTGGAGCAGCCCGGTAGCTCGTCAGGCTCATAACCTGAAGGTCGTAGGTTCAAATCCTACCCCCGCAACCACTTTTGTTATAACTCGCTGGAGATTTCAATCTGACGACCCTGTCAACTTGGTGGGGCGCGTTCGTCGCTGGCAGGGAGCGCTCCCGGAGCCATGCATATCGCCATCAGAACTTGGATCGCTTCCATCCCTTGTCTCCAGACGCGACGGCATGCAGGTCCATGCGGAGAACGGATATCGAACGTGGCGAACAGCACCCTGTGCGAAGTATCCAGCCTTGGGCACTGGAGTCCGAGCGCGTGACGGGTACGCGTCACGGTTCGCCCAAGCGAGACGCCCTCTTGCGTCGATCACGCATGGAGTTGCCGCCAGCGCTCAAGTCCATCGATCCACAGATCGAACGGTATTCGTTCCTGTTCCAAGCGCCATGGCCCCGCCGCCATCAGCTGTTGGGCGGCCAGTTCCTGGGCCTTGAGCCCGTCGTAAGCTCGCTGCGATCCGGGGCGGGATGAATCGTCGACCCAATAGTCTTTGAAAGCATGAGCGGTCTGCGCGTCCATGAATGCGGTCTCAAGGTGTTGCAGGCCATCCCGCCGAAGGGCGGCAACCATCAGAAAGCCCGCGTGATCAAGATCGCCTGCGTAGAGAAGTGGGCATGCTCTGAGCCAAGTGGCGCTGCCGAGTATCCTGACGGCATCGCCGCGGCCAAAGATAGCGACGACGCCTGGCATGGGCGGCAACGCACGGAAGGTCGCCTGATTTTCGACAATGACGATGCCGCGAAGCCCGGCCGTTGCTGAGGCCCCAATTGGACGGTGCGTGAGCGCTGTAATCGGCAGGGCGAGGTGGGGGTAGGGCAACAAGCCGCCGTCGAGATCGCGGAGCTCGAACTGGCGGGTCTCCTCTTCTATGAAGCCAAGCTTCCCCGCCCAGGTTCTGGCATCCGGGTTGCCGGGGATCTCAAGTGTCGCCATCGCCGGAACCAGCAGGGCGCGCGATGATTCTCCAGAAGCTTTGTATGCATGCCGGCACAGGGAACTTCGCGTAGTCGCGTCTTGGGGATGCCCTGGGTGGCAATCTGCGCGAGAAAGCGGCAAAGTACTGTAAAATCCTGCGTGCTCATGGCAATGAAGCTAGGCCATTGGTGTGCGATCCCGGCCAGCCGGCCGTCGACGGCCCGGATGGCGTCGAACCGGTGGCGCGCCTTCGTCGCGTCGTTCATCCGTCCGAGCAAGCGCGCCGCCGCATCAAGCGACAGGGCATGCACCATTCGCGGAATGCGCACGCGGCCGAAGTTGCGCGTCTCCCAATCTGTCCATGTGATTTCAAAGTCTGCTTGACGCGCGGTCATCTCGCTCCAGGTGTCGACCCATGCCCCGCACGCAAATCGGCGGCGAGAAGACGGTTGAAACGCTGCGACAACCACCGCTTCAGATCGGCGGGGGATTTCCAGCGTGCGACGAGCGTGCCCGCTGACGTCATTCCGCGGCTTCCCGAGCGGCTTCCTCATGGGCGGCCAGGTGGATCACGGCTTCGGCCGTGAGCCCCGCGAGGCCCTCATCAATCTCCGAGAGGTCGAGATCGGCGAGGTCGACGCCAGCCTCCTTGGCCAACTGCAGCGCTACGGCCGCGGCGGCGCTCTGGTTCCTGATCACGAGGTCTTTGAGCGTATGTATGGTTAGGATGGTACGGCGGTTCTTCGTGTCCACCGCGAAGGCACGCTCAACGTGATTGGCAACTACGGCGAGGCTTTTGGACGGCATCGCAAAGACCATCTGGAAGCCAAACGCCCTGAACAGGTCTAGTAGCGCGCGCGTGGTGTCGTCGTGACTGTTCTTAAAAGCTTCGTCCAGCATCAACACTCGGAACGACCGCGCGGCCGCGGTGGCATTGACCATGCCGAAGCGCCAAGCCAAGCCGGCCGCCATGACGGTCATGGCGAGCCGCTCCTTTTGGCCACCGGAGGACCCTGATGCACCGTCATAGTCATTGACGACCTCTTCCGAGCCGTCACCGTGCACCTTGTATTCCTGAGCGACGAAAGTGAACCAGCGCCGGCTGTCGAGAACATCACGGCGCCAGGTGGCGTTCTCGGGCACATCCTTCACCTGATCAATAAAGCGCTTCGTCTTGAGATAGCGGTCCTCGATAGAGCCATCCTTGTTGCCGATCCAGTCATCCGTGACCTGGCGGAGATCGCGGGTGAACGCGGCAATGCGCTGCGATACGATGTCGTGGGCCACGAACCGGATGCGGGTACCGTGGATGGGATCGTAAGTGACAGCCCGCAGCGTCTCGTTAATCCCTTGGATGGTGTCGCGGATTTCCATCCGCTCCTTTTCGAGCTGCGTCTTGACATTGACGATGCCGTTGTCGATCGCATCGGTCATCGCCTGCTGCAGGCGCTCGCGATGCCGGATCAGCTCACGGTTCTCTATGGCGACCTGACGCTGGCGTCAGTCTTGCCGGACGCCTGATCGAGCGGCTGATCATCGGCGCGACTGCCGAGCAGCGGCGCAGCGTTCGCCAACGCCTGGCGAGACCGAGGCTCGACCAGCTGGCGACCTGGCTCGATGCACAGCTTGAGCGCATCCCCGGCAAGGGCGATCTCGCCGGTGCCATCCGTTATGCCCGCTCGCGATGGCCGGCGCTGACCTGCTACCTCGATCGCGGTCGACTGGAGATCAGCAACAATGCGGCCGAGGACGCCATCAGGCCCGTAGCTGTTGGAAGAAAGAACTGGCTGTTCGCCGGCAGCGATTCCGGAGGCGAGCGAGCGGCTCTCTTCTACACGCTGATCCGCACCGCAACGCTCAACGGCGTCGAGCCCGAGGCCTACCTGCGTGACGTCATTGCCCGCATCGGCGCGCACCCGGTGAATCGGCTCTCCGAGTTGCTGCCATGGAACTTCGCCACACCGGCGACGCACAGCGTCGCCGCCTGAACCGGCCGCCGTCAAGCCGACAATGCCGCAGTCACGGGCGGACGCTTACGCGCCAACGGCACCGTAGTCATGCGCAAGCGAAACCCTGGCCAGGAGCACGCGCAAACGCGCGCGGGCCCAAGGCACACGGTTGGATTCTGGATGTTCTGCGGGTCGTGATGCGGGCCATCTGCCCCTCCTGCCTACGCGGCGGAGGGAAGATGCCCTGCGCCGGCTATTCCGGTTTCGTTATCGAGCCTTGTTCGGGCCGCTTATTGATCCGGGAGGAGCCCAGATACGCCATGCACGCGCCCACGAACTGCCAGCCGTTCGGTCGATCCGACCGTCCGGTGGCGGCGCTGAGCGCGGTGGCGATATGTGATGCGATACGCATCGGGTTCCTCAGGCAGTCGCTGAAACTATTTTCAGCGGGCGCTGTGTTTGACGGAAACGGCGCAAATAGTCAAGAGGCGCAAGCGCAACAGCGTGACCTTGTCTGCCAACGGAGCGATCCGCCGCCGCTACGAAGAGGGGATGCCGAGCGGCATCCCCTCCTCCTTCCATGCCTCAAGCCGGCTTCACCGCATCGGCCTCACCGCGCAGGCGGTAGAGGTTCTGCAGCAGGGCGTCGAAGCCACCAGCTCCGGCGCCCGTATGCAGGTCGATGCGGCCGACCTTTTCGACCAGCTTCTCCAAGGCCTCCAGCTCTTTCAGCCGCAGGAGGAGCGGGTTGTCCTCCATCAGCCGGGCCGTGTTGAGCAGAGATCGCGTCGCCGCCGTCTCCTCCTGGCGGCGGATCAGGTTGGCCTTGGCCATCCGCTCCGCCTCCACGACCTTATTCAGCAGCTCGCACACGTCGCCCGGCAGGATCACGTCCTGACGACGTGAATCGTGTCTTGCGCCGCAGTCTGGTGTCGTTTGGGTTGAAGCTCCAGAAGGACCGCTAAGCCGACCACAAAAGCAGCACAGGAGAGCACGACCAGAGTTATCGCCCATTTCCCCTCCCACACGATCTGACCGACCGTCTGAGGCGCAGGGCTCGACGCTGGCTTATCCGTCATCCCGGTGCCAGTTTGCTCTTTGGTGCGCGGTCGTCATATTTGGTCAATGCTGCAAGGCCCACAGGAAGAACAAGCCAAACCCGGCAACGATGACGTAGGCGATCGTGTGACTTACTCGATCCAGGGCTCGATCATCCATTGGCGCTTCTCCCGCGGCGACTCCGAGTTGTGATTACATGCCTCTGCTCGGCGTCAGCGGAGGGCGCCGAACAGACACAGAAGCAGACCAACCGTGCCTCCGGCAGTGATCAGAATCCCTGCGCATGCTTCGACAAATTCGCCTCGGATCCGCGCTGGCCGGCTGTCGCGTGCGCGCAGCCAGTTGAAACTGGCAAAAGCCGCGAGAAGCATTCCGAGGCCGCTCAACGAAGTCAGCACGGCACTAGCCCGGTTTTCTCACGCTGAGTAGGGCATCGGGGCGCCGACTCAGCGAAAGTACTTCTGCGAGAAAGACTTCGGTCTGAGCAGGAGGGCGCCCCGATGCCGACAGAGTGTATCCAGGATTCGCTCGATTTCGGAACCGTCGAGGGCCGCCGGGTTGTGGGCGCCTTCGACGGTGGCGCGATCACCTCGGATGGTGGTGCGCTGCTGCTCGGCGCCACCGACAAGGCGATCGGGCTGATCGGGCGCTTTGCGGCCTGCTTCAGCGACTACCGGGCGCCCGAGCTGATCGAGCACAGCCTGGAGACGCTCGTCGGCCAGCGTGTGTTCGGCCTGGCGCTCGGCTATGAGGATCTCAACGATCACGACCTCCTGCGCCACGATCCGGTGATGGCGACCCTGATCGGCAAGCTGGAGGCGCACCGCGAGGATTGCGCGCCGCTGGCCGGTAAATCGACGCTGAACCGGCTCGAGCAATCCTTGCGCGGAGGCGTCGGCCGCTATCACAAGATCGGGCACGACACCGCGGCGATCGAGGCGCTGTTCGTGACGCTGTTCCTGGAGGCGCATCGGCGCCCGCCGAAGTCAATCGTGCTCGATCTGGATGCGACCGATGATCCCCTGCACGGGCACCAGGAGGGCCGCTTCTTCCACGGCTACTATGACGCCTACTGCTACCTGCCGCTCTACATCTTCTGCGGCCGCCATCTGCTCTGCGCCAAGCTCAGGCGCGCCAACATCGATGCCGCGCACGGCGCACGCGCGGAGGTCGCACGCATCGTCAAGCAAATCCGCGCTCGCTGGCCCAACGTCGGCATCGTGCTCAGGGCCGACTCGGGCTTCTGCCGCGACGATCTGATGAGCTGGTGCGAGGAAAACCGCGTCGAATACGTGTTCGGGCTCGCCCGCAACCGGCGCCTAATCGGCGCCATCAAGCGCGAGCTCATCGAGGCCCGCGCCGAGAGCCGTGCCGCGCTCAGGCCGGCGCGCCGCTTCAAGGTGTTCGACTGGTCGACGCACTCAAGCTGGCGTCGCGCCCGCCGCGTCGTGGCCAAGGCCGAGTGGACCAGCGGCAAGGCCAACCCGCGCTTCATCGTTACCTCGCTCCCGATCGAGGAGGGGGAGGCGCGCATCCTCTACGAAGGCGTCTACTGCCAGCGCGGCGACATGGAGAACCGGATCAAGGAGTGCCAGATGGACCTGTTCGCCGACCGCACGCCGGCGATCACCATGCGCACCAACCAACTCCGCCTCTGGTTCGCCTCCTTCGCCTATCTGCTGCTGTGCGCGCTCCGGCGCATCGCGCTTGCCGGCACCGAGCTCGCCACCGCGACCTGCGGCACCATCAGGCTTCGGCTTCTCAAGATCGGCGCGCTGGTCACCCGATCGGTACGCCGGGTCAAGGTCGCGTTCGCCTCGGCCTGCCCGGCGCAAGCCATCTTCGCCATCGCTGCCTGCCGCCTGCGATCCGCCGCGGCCTGAGCCGCACCTTCAACCCGCGCGCCAACCGCAGAGGAAACAGCGCCGACCCCTCAGCCGCTCGGCGGCAACGATACCCTGCGCCCCATCAACATCGCCGCTCCAGAGGCACGAAACGCCCCGCGAGGCGCTATCGTGGGTGAGAAAGGCGGGCTAGTCCCTGCATCGCTGCCAGCCGCGGGCCTTCTGGCCGGGGTCGCTCAACCCTGCTGGCGGTGGCTTTGGACATCGCAAAGAAGGGGGCGCAAGGGTCCCCTGAGGCTGGAGAGGCCGAGAAGGAAGGACGAAACTCACCTCTCAGAATGAGGTGACACCAGCGAGACGCATCTCATCAAATAAACTTCAGGCTCCGCCGCATAAATTTCTCATAAACATCATTCTCGCGCCGTCGGGGGTCCGGCGCGCGCTAACACCCCTTCATAGTTTAGGGCGACTTTGGCTTGCAGGTTCGCCAACGAGGCGGTAGCCCACGCCCAGCTCGGTGAGCAAAATCCTCGGCTGGGTTGGATCGCTCTCGATCTTGCGGCGCAGCTTGCGCACAAGTATGCGCAGGTAGTGCGCGTCCTCCACGTGGGTCACGCCCCAAACGGCCTTCAGCAAGTGCTGATGTGTCACCACGTTACCCGCATGCTGGGCGAGAGTTTGCATGAGGCGATACTCCTTGGGTGAGAGCTGGAGAGGGACGCCATCGAGCGAGACGGCCCGCGTGGCCAGGTCGACGGCGAGTCGGCCCGAGCGCACCGTCGGTTCGCTAGCCGCGCCGTGAACGTGTCGGCGCAAGGCGGCGCGGGCTCGCGCCAGCAGCTCAGCCATGCCAAACGGCTTCACCACATAGTCGTCGGCACCAAGCTCGAGGAGTCTGACCTTCTCCGCCTCACTGGCCCGGACCGACAGCACGATGATCGGAACAGTGGACCACGTTCGCAATCGCTCCACCACGTCAGCGCCATCACCGTCCGGCAATTCGAGGTCGACAATCACCAGGTCGACAGGGTTCAGGGTGGATGCTTTGATTCCGTCACTCCCTGTCGCAGCCTCGCGCACGATAAAGCCCTCGAGCTCGAAGCCTGCACGTAGAAACCGCCGGATTTGCACCTCGTCATCGATGACGAGAACGATCGGCGAGGGCCTATTCATCATCGGCCTCCGCGCTGTCCGCTTGACCCGGTTGGGGGGCGGGCAACGTCATGGTGATCGTGGTCCCGCATCCCGCGCCCGCGCTTGTGGCCTCGAGTTCACCTCCGGAGACCCGCACGAATGCGCGGGCGATCCACAGGCCCAATCCGGAGCCCTTGATCTCCGACCCGTGGCGCACGCCGCGATAGAAGCGCTCGAACAATCGCGCGCGCTCCTCCGTGGTGAGACCAGCACCCTCGTCTCGGACCGTGATCTCAACCACGCCACCAGTGCTGGCCGCCGTAACGGTGATCGTCGAGCCAACTGGCGAATACTTGGCGGCATTGTCGATCACCTGGCTCAGGGCCTGCTCGACGAGAACCGGATCGATGCGCATGAGCGGGAGATCCTCGGCCATTCGCAAGACGACCTGATGCCCCATCAAGCGTTGGCGCAACCGCGAAAGGGCTGCGTTGACGACGTCCGGCGGCTCCGCCCAGGTCAGGTGAGCATGCACCCCCGGTCCGCTGATTCTGCTGGCATCGAGGAGGTTCTGGATGTCGTTGTTGAGGCGCCCCGTCTCGCTGTGGATGATATCCACGAGCGAGGAGAGCCTGGCGTCCCTAGCGATGCTTGGCGCCTGGGCTAGCACCGATGCCGACCCCAGGATCGATGCCAGTGGGGTGCGCAGCTCGTGCGAGACGGACCCGATGAGGGCAGCTCGGAGCGTTTCGGCTTCCGAGCGTACCTTGGCTTCGCTGATAGCGTGGGCAACGTTGATCCGCTCCAGTGTGGCACCGGCCTCTGCTACTGCAGCATTGATGTGTCGCCGGATCGTTTCCTTGTCTTGTTCCGTCGGCTGTCCAAGCTCAATAGCAAGGATGCCCACGCGGGATGTGCGCTGCGCGAGGATCCGAATGAGCCAGCTTGCACCGGTGTCCTTGTCGAATAGCGGAGCTTCAGGGTCCGCTGCTCCATGGTCAAGAATTGCAAGGATGGCCTGCCGAACGGGCTCCGGAGTGTCGCGCCATTGCGGTGACGTCTCTGGCCGTGCCTGTCGAGCCCCGGCGGCATAGAGAACGATCCGACAACCCGTAATCGCGCTCAGATGGTGTTCGATGGCAGCTTCGATGTCGGCCGGACCAGACGCGACGGCCAATCGCCGCGAGAAGAAGTAGAGCGCTTTCATCTCCTCTTCGCTGCGCCGCGCGGCTTGGACATGGCTGCGCACCTGATTGGCAAGTTGACCCGTCACGATCGCAACAACGACGAATAGGACGAGGTCCGCGACATGGGCAGGCTTGGTGATGTGCAGGTCGTAGATCGGCGGATAGAAAAAATAAGCCGAGGCCGCCAAGCCTGCCAAGCCCGAGAAGACGGCCAATCCAATGCCCCAGCGCGTCGCAGCGATGATGACGGGGATCAAGTAGCCGAATGCGGCGTGGTCCAGATCAAGGAGGGGGCCAGCCACGCGCAAAATGATCGTCACCGCTGCGAAAATTGCGAGCAAGACGGCGATGGGCGTCGCGCGCGCCCGCAACGACTCCATGGCTTTCGCGGGATCGAGGCCAATCAGGCAACCCGATCTGGTTAGAGCGGCCTTGTCAAGCATCTGGGTCAGCATCTGGGTCTGCATCTGGGTCTGTACCTGCGAGGTCGGTCTGCAGACGGCCGAGTTCGGCAGACTGTATCAGTGTCAGTAATGGCAGAGGAGGCCATGCTCCAGGTCCCCCATCAGGCACCAGGCCGCGAGCGACGGTATTTATGCCGAATTTATGCGAATCTAATCAAACTTTACTCGTGGCGCTTCGTAAGCCCCGTACGTTCGCCTGACGACCAGAGACAGCGGGGAGACAGCGGGGAGGTGGGCAAGCAGGACCCGACACGCGCTGTGGGGCGGCGAAATAGGGCAGGAGCAAAGTCGCCTCTCACCTTTTCCCGGCGCACAGTCAAGCTCCTCACGGAGCGCGACCAGCTCGTGACCGAGGTTTCCATGCTGCGCGCCCGGTACCCCGCCGCGTCGCCGTTCCTCCGAAAAGCCGAGACGCTGCTAACACGCTTCTGGGCGCGCGCGGATTGGCAAGCACGCGAGGATATCCTGCGGACCGCGCGCTGGCTCTTGGACATGACCAGGCTTCAGCCCAAACCCGAAACCCTCAACATGCATCGCGGCAAGCGGCGCCGGCCGGAGCATGCGCGGCGCCGATGATCGTTCTTCACAAGTGCACAACGGACCGTTCAGGGGCCTCTTGCTGAAGCAATGCCCATCCGCACCAGCCTCATCGAAGACGACCGCCGGTATCGACATCGTTGGGAGGGAACTTCGTGACTGTCTTGCTGGCCTTCAGCAGGGCCATCGACTGGCTGAACGCCCAGATTGCGGTGATCGCTAACTGGCTCGTGCTCTTCGCCTGCCTGATCAGTGCGGGTAATGCAGCGAGCCGCTACCTCTTCAGCGTGAGCTCGAATGGCTGGCTCGAAATCCAGTGGTACATGTTCGCCGGCATGGTGTTGCTCGGCGCGCCGTACACGCTCAAGATGAATGAGCACGTCCGCGTCGATCTCCTCTACGGGAGCATGTCATCCCGTAAACGGATCTGGATCGACATCCTGGGCGGTCTGCTGTTCCTGCTGCCGATCTGCGTGATCCTCACGTATTTCACCTGGCCGTGGTTCGTCGAGTCGTGGACCATCGATGAATCTTCCTCGAATGCCGGCGGCCTGATCCGCTGGCCGGTCAAGCTCCTTCTGCCCGTCGGCTTTGGCCTGATGACCCTGCAGGGCATCTCGGAGATCATCAAACGCGTTGCGGCGCTCGAGGACATCATCGACGACGAATTCAAGTACGAGAAGCCGCTGCAATGAGCATCGTGTTGGACTTGGTCCGCGACAACATGGCCCCCCTCATGTTTGGCGGCATGATTCTCTTCATGCTGATCGGCTATCCGGCGGCTTTCTCTCTAGCAGCCACTGGACTCTTCTTCGGCTTCATCGGCATCGAGCTCGGTCTCATCAGGCCAGATTTCCTCGGCAACCTCACGTACCAGCTGTTCGGCATCATCTCGAACGACCTGCTGCTCGCCATCCCGTTCTTCACGTTCATGGGCGCAATTCTCGAGCGCTGCGGCCTCGCCGAGGACCTGCTCGATTCGATCGGACAGCTGTTCGGCCCGGTGCGCGGCGGCATGTCCTACGCCGTGATCTTCGTCGGGGCCGTGCTCGGCGCGATCACCGGCACGGTCGCCGCGTCGGTGATCGCTATGGGCGTGATCTCGATGACGCCGATGCTCAAATACGGCTACTCCACGCCTCACACGATGGGCGTCATCGCCGCGTCGGGTACCATCACGCAGCTGATCCCGCCCTCCCTCGTGCTCGTGGTGCTTGCCGACGTGATGGGGCGATCGGTCGGCGACATGTATGCCGGCGCCATCGGGCCCAGCATCATCCAGGTCGCGCTGTTCTGCGTCTGGGTCGCCATCGTCAGCGTCATCTGGCCAAAATCGGTGCCGGCGCTGCCACCGGAGGCGCGCAACCTCAACGGCTGGGCGCTTTGGAGAAAGTGCCTGCGGGGAATGATCCCCTCGCTCGGGCTGATCTTTCTCGTGCTCGGCACGATCTTCATGGGACTTGCCACCCCGACCGAGGCGGGAGCCATGGGCGTGGTGGGAGCGATTGCCCTCGCGGCTTCATACGGGACCCTCACCTGGCAGCTCCTCTACCAGGGCATGGCGAGCACGATGCGCCTCACCGCCATGGTGGTCTACATCCTGATCGGCGCGCGCGTGTTCAGCCTCGTGTTTCAGGGCGTGGGTGGCAGAGACTGGATCGAGCATCTGCTCACGTCGCTGCCCGGCGGCCAGCTCGGCTTCCTCATCTTCGCCAATGCGTTCATCTTCGTGGTCGCGTTCTTCCTCGATTTCTTCGAGATCGCCTTCATCATCATCCCGCTGCTCACGCCGGTGGCCGACAAGCTCGGCATCGATCTCGTGTGGTTCGGGGTGCTGATCTGCGCCAACATTCAGACCAGCTTCATGCATCCACCCTTCGGCTTCGCCCTGTTCTACCTGCGCGGCATTGCCCCACCGGCTATCAAGACATCGGATATCTACTGGGGCGCGATCCCCTGGGTGTTTCTGCAGGTCATCCTGGTGATCATCGTGATCTTCTGGCCGGGCTCCGTAACCTACTGGATCGACAAGGGAACCAATGTGGACCCGTCCAAGCTGGAGATAGAAATACCTCTGCCTCAATTGCCGTCACCAATCGATTCGCCCGCACTCAAAATTCAGTAGCGGACTAAAGAACACGCCCGCTGCATTCGCACTTCGCGAGTGGTTCGGGACGATGGAGACTCACACTCGGCGAGCGCTGCCACGCGTTACCGACCTTGCCCCTCCTACCAGTCGTCCGCAGACTTTGTCGCATCTTCATACGATATCGGCATCTCACTACTTCTCCAATCCGGACAATCAATTATGGGGCCACATATGACCTTCGTCTAATCGACGAAAGAACGTGGCGCCGATCGCGCCTTCTTGCGCCCATAATACGAACACCCGCTGACATGAGTGGTGGTGCGGCGCCCGAGAATGCGTCCCGGGCTTGGTGGTAGAGGGGAAGATTCGCGAGCAGCCGGACTCATCGCGAATGGCTCTTGAGGTGCGAATGGAGCAGTAACTTGCTACGCGGCGATCTCGCCCGATCGCTCGCCATAAACGGGAGGAAACGACAATGGCTGGGCCGCAAATCCCAAAGGACTTCCGTCGCGTGATCGTCGCGGCGGCGGTGGGAAACGTGATCGAGTGGTACGATTTCTACATTTTCGGCAGCTTGGCCGCGATCTTGTCCGTCAAGTTTTTCGAGAAGTCGCATCCGGTTGCGGCGCTGCTGAGCACGATAGCCCTCTTTACCGCCGGATTTCTGATCCGCCCCTTCGGGGCTTTCCTGTTTGGGTGGCTGGGTGACCGGGTTGGCCGCAAGTACACGTTCCTCGTGACCCTCACCGGCATGGGCCTGGGGACGGGCGCGATCGGGTTGATCCCGACGTTTGAGCAGATTGGCGTGACCGCCGCGTTCATCCTATTCGGCCTGCGCATGCTCCAGGGCCTGTGTTTGGGCGGTGAGTATGGAGGCGCCATCACCTATGTCGCCGAGCATGTCTCGGACCGGCGTCGCGGCTTCTACACCGGATGGCTACAGACCTCGCCAACCCTCGGCATTGTGGTGTCGCTCGTCGTCATCATCGCGACGCGCCAGTATTTCGGCACCCAAGAATTCGAGGCCTGGGCGTGGCGCATACCATTCCTGACCTCGTTCCTGCTGGTCGCGATCGCGATCTACATCAGGCTCCAGCTGCAGGAGACGCCGATCTTCGAGGAGATCAAGGCCAAGGGACAAATGACGAAGAACCCCTGGAAGGAGGCGTTCTTCAGCTCGAATATCAAGTACGTGCTCATCGCCAGCCTCGTCGTGATCGGGCAGGGCGTGGTGTGGTACAGTGGACAGTTCTGGGCCCTGTATTTTCTGCAGCAGGTCTCCAAGGTCGATACCCTGACCTCGTCGTATATCGTCGGCGCGGGCTTGCTCATCGGCACACCGACTTTGATCCTGTTTGGCTGGATCTCCGACATAGTCGGCCGCAAGTTCGTGATCCTCATGGGGTTCCTCCTCGCCGCGGTCACCTACTATCCCCTCTACGTGATGCTGGGTGAGGCCACACGGCCGGGGCAAATCGATTACCGGACCGCGATCATCGTCGTCGCCATACTCGTCTCCTACGTCGGCATGACGTACGGGCCGATCGGTGCCTTCCTCGCCGAATACTTCCCCAGCCGCATCCGCTACACATCAGTGTCTGTGCCCTATCACATCGGCAACGGCTGGGGTGGCGGACTGGTGCCGTTCATTACGTCGGCCGCGTTCCAGGCAACGGGCAGCCTCGGCTATGCGCTCATCTACCCGATCGCGGTTCCTGCGGTGTGCTTCGTGCTCGCCTTGTTCCTGATGCCGGAAACTCGGCACATCAGCATCTGGGAGCCGGAAGAGGCTAAGGCTTCAGCCTAGCAAGATCCGAATGGTGGATTGTGTGGGGCCGCATGGCCCCGCACACTTAGACCCACCCGATCGGTCGACAAAAAGTGGGCTGTAGCCATGTCTGTACATGGCCCATGACGTCGAGGCGTCGAGTGTTGGTCTCTGACCGGTCTGGACATCGAGGACGATTGACGATTGGACTGCTCGGCGCCTCGACCCCAGTCATCTCACCACTTTGGAAGATTGGTATATGGCGGCTTCTCTGCCGAACGGAATAAATCAGCCCGTGTTGCGAAAGGCGCGTCACAGGAAGTTGGCACGACCCTGCAGCCAATGAAGCATCAGGGTCAGACCACGTGCCCGCCCGCTCGGTGCGCGACCGCTCTAGCGATGACCGCGCGTCCGATCCCACCAGGGACAGACACCTGACATTCGTTCGTAATTGCCGTCAATGACCTGAACGGGCGCACGTTGTGTGCCGACATTCGGCCCCGCCGAGGGAGGAGCGCCGATGTCCTCAAACAGCCCTTTATGCCCCCAGAAGCTGGAGACGCTCGTCATCTCGACCGGCGGTGTCGCATCGTCGACCTCCTTGCCGCCCCAGCCGCACTCGACGTAGATCTCGGACGGCGTGCGCATGTAGTACGACGTCATGAGGTCGTTGGAGTGGCGGCCCAGCGTGGCCACGATCTTCTCCGGGGTGGTGTGCAGCAGGTCGTATCCCTGGCCGACATCGTCGAGCTGATAATACTCGACCATCAGGTGATGCATGGTGCGTACGGGCGCTCCAACGAGCGCCACGCTGTGGTGGCGCGGGTTGACGTGCATGAAGTAGGCCGTTACGGGAGCCAGCATGAAGTCGCTGATCCGAAAACCGAGCAGGTCTCTGTAGAATGCCAGGGCGGCGTTGATGTCGGGGAACGTTAGGAGGGCGTGGCCCATGCCTTGTGGGCCGGTCCGGAAGCCGGAGATGTCGCGGCCGGGTTTGAAGGCCACGTCGGCGACTTGAGCGCCGTGAAATGCTTCAAGGCGGTTGCCTGCGGGGTCGCTGAAGGACACGAGGCCCGACACACATCTTTGGTCGGCGAGCGTGGTGGATTCGCGTTTCACCGCGACACCGGCAGCTTCGAGCCGGGCGGCCAGCGAGTCGAGGGCGGCGCTGTCGGCGACTTCCCAACCGAAGACCTGGGTACCCGGCTCTATGGCCCGGTCGATGAACAGGCGCTGTTTGCGGTCGTCCATGCGGAAGGCGCGCATCGAGCTGGTGCGGTCCACCGGCTGCATTCCAACGTTGGCTGTGGCGAACGCAGACCAGTCGTCGAGGTTCGACGAGCCGACGCCAAGATATCCGAAGGCCTGGATTTCCATGGTCTGTCTCCCAAACAGATCTTTTCACGCACCTTAGAAGCTGGAGAACCTCCCGACAATGAGCGCATTAGGGCGTGGGCTCATGAATGTGGCTCTCGATCGTGATCGGACTTCACGCCGCCAGACCGCGAGGGATCCTCCCGGCTTGACTTGTAAGGTGCATGTACGCTGACGGGGGTGATGCGGTCATGCCTCCGCATCAATTTCGGACGTCACATCCAATCTGGCCCCACGTCCGCTCCCTTCTGCACCGCGACGATCAAGTCATTGATGGGTAACGTGAATGACCCGTGGCGGACCTGGGAGCGCGGCGGGACAGCGCAATGCAGCATCTCAATGCAACAGACATTGAGTACGCCGCATTGCCTCTGCCACGACGGAATGCGCTGCGCCAGACATTCCGGACGACGCTCGCCATCGGGGCTGTTCCCCAGGGAACTGCGCAGTGTCGCAATAGTCGCTCCCGTGGCGCGATCTTGGCGGTGCTAGGCGACTGATTTATAAGGTTCTGGGCCGACGAGCTGCGCGGGAGGGACCGTCGTGGACAGTCGTTTCGCCTTGCCCGTGAATACGATTGTCGACGGCGCCTACCGCATCGAGCGGGTGGTGGGCTCGGGCGGCTTTGGCATCACGTACGTGGCTGAGGATACCAAGCTCGGCACGGTGGTCGCTCTCAAGGAATACTATCCTATAGATTTTGGCGACCGCGACCGGACAATGAGCGTGCGGCCGAAGTCCGACCGACACAAGAAGACATTCGAATGGGGCCGCTCAAACTTCCTGCAGGAGGCCCGTACGCTCGCCCGCTTCGAGCACCCAACGATCGTGCGCGTCACGCGCGTGTTCGAGGCCAATTCCACGGCCTACATGGTAATGCGCTTCGAGCAGGGCCAGAGCTTCGAAGCCTGGCTGGCAAGCCTCGGTCGACCCCCGATGCAGGAAGAGCTGGACCGAATCGCGAAGCCGCTGCTCGAAGCGCTGGAGATGATGCACGCCGAGAACTTCCTGCACCGCGACATCGCGCCTGACAACATCATCGTGCGAGCCGATGGCACGCCTGTGCTCTTAGACTTCGGAGCAGCACGTCGGGCGGTCGCGGAGATGAGCAGATCACTGACGGGCATCGTCAAGGCCGGGTACTCGCCGCACGAGCAATATTCCTCTGATGGCCGTCTCCAAGGTCCGTGGTCCGACATCTATGCACTGGGCGGGACGCTCTATCGCGCCGTCACCGGCCGAACACCCGACGAGGCCACGCTGCGGGTGGATGTGGACCACATGTTGCCCGCTGTGCAGTCCGCCAAGGGCGCATATCGGCCGAACTTCCTTTCCGCGATCGACAGTTGCCTCAAGGTGAGGAGCGCGGAGCGTCCACAATCCGTGGCGCAGCTGAGGTCGAAGTTGCTCGGCGAGACGCCGAAGCCCAGCGGTGGACTCGAAATTTCCTTACCGACACGCAAGATGCCGGCAGAGCGAAGATTCGCGTCACGATGGCTCACCTTCGCCGCTTCGCTGCTGATCGTATTGGGCGGCGCTTATGGTGGCTACGAATACACGATCTGGCAGCCTGGGGCGCAGGACGCAGAGGCTCAAAAGCTCGCCGCCTTGATCGAATTGCGCCGCAAGCAGGCCGCGGATGCCGCGCAGCAACAGGTCGAGATGGAGGCGGAACAACGCAGAAAGGAAGCCGACGAGGCCGCACGGCGCCAGGCTGAACTAAACGCGGAACGCCAGCGCAAAGAGGCGGAGGAAGCCCGGCAACAGGCGGAACTGGAGGCGGAACGTCAACGCAAGGAAGCGGCAGAGGCAGCTGAACGCAAAGCCGAAATCGTCGAAGAACAGAGACGGAAGGAAGCGGAGCGCATCGCTGCCGAGGAAGCGACTCGCAAAGCTGCTGCGGAAACTGCTCGGCGACAGGCCGAGCTAGAGGTGGAGCGTCGACGCAAAGAGGCGGAGGAGGTCGCTAGGCGCCAAGCCGAGATCGAAGCGGAACGGCAGCGCCAAGAAGCGGCCGAGGGTGCCCGCCGTCAAGCCGAGCTTGCCGAAGAGCAGCGACGGAAGCAGGAGATCGCGCGAATCGCCGCGGAGGAGGCGGTTCGCAAAGCGGCTGCCGAGGCGGAGGCAACGCGGGCTGAAGAGGAGCGCCGGCGTATTGCCGCACGTGAGCCGGCGACATCAGGCGATGCCGCAGTCCACAACCCCGAGGCAGCCGGGAAAGCCACACTCGATCGCGAAGCACTTGCGCGTGACCTGCAGACGGCGCTCAATCGGGTCGGCTGCTACCGTGGCAAAATCGACGGAAAGTGGGGTACACAGGGTCGCGCCGCGCTCGCGCAGTTCGCGAAACTCACGAAGCACGAGGTTTCTGTCGACGAACCGAGTGTGACAGCGCTAGAGATGGTGGGCGCGCGAACTGGTCGCGTCTGCCCGCTCGAATGTGACGCAGAGCAAGTTGAGCGCAACGGCAAATGCGTCGAGAAGCCGAGGCCGCTCCCCTCCAAGAAGCCCGCCCAGCCGCGCCACGACGCCCGCGGGACCGGCGGTCACCGCGTTACTTGTCTGCAGCCCGCCCTATGCGGCGGCAATTGAGCGAGCGCAAGGCCGCCGGATCGATCTTCTAGCTATAGCTCTGCTTGTTGGTTCATTGCCTGCGGAGCCCCGTGTGTGCACAGATCTTGCCGGGCCATGCGCCGGTCCTCATGCATTCATTAAGGCGCGCACTGCAGGGTCGTTCGCAGTTGGTTTTCCCTTGTTGTCGGCAACGCAGGCCGACGCAGGCGTGATATGCCTGAGTGCATGTTGTCGCCCGACAGGGCACCTGGGCGGACGGAGCGCTGGCGCTCATTGCCAGAACCGCTACGGCGATCGGCAGGCATTTGATCATTGGCTAGTCTCCAGCATTTACTACAGAGAAGCTGAGGATGCCTGAGAACGAGAATGAACTCGCAGGGACGCAACTTGGCGTGCTCGCCTTTTTATGCCCTGGTCTTGTTGGTTGCTTCGGCTGCACTCGTATGCATAGCGACCTACCATCGTTATCGTAAAGATAGAAGTGCCGTCGAGGCCGATCGCACTGCGGACCTTCCCATTCACCAGCCAACCGCATTCCAACCGCGATCGGCCTCGAGGCAGCGAAACGCATTGACCAGCCAATCACCCCACGTGCTCAGGGCGCGTCGATGTCACCATCCAGTAAGCCCTTGTGTGATTGCTGCATCTGCTCACGACAGCAGTTGGCCCATCGCGTCTGACCGACCACGGAAGCTTTCGGATCACTTCGACCGGTCGACGGCCGTGGAGCTTAATCCGGGGCATACCCCCCTTCTGGAGGTTAGACCGCCGTATAGCCGCCATCAATCAGCAGGTCGGAGCCGGTCATGAAGCTCGATGCGTCGCTCGCAAGATAGACGGCGGCGCGGGCGATCTCGTCGGGCTGGCCGAGACGCCCGATCGGGTGCTTGGGGATCGCGCGTGTGCGAGCGTCCGCTATGCTGCCGTATCGGAACGCAACGCGCTCGGTCTCGATGGCGCCAGGCGACAAGGTGTTGACGCGAATGTTGTCACGGGCGTGGTCTACGGCCATTACCTTCGCGAGCTGGATCAACGCGCCTTTGGTAGCGCAGTAGACGCTGCGGCCTGCTGCGCCGACCCTCCCCATCTGCGAGGCGATGTGAACGATGCTACCGCCACCCGCATTGGCCATGTGCGGAATGACGGCACGGCTCATGAGATAGGCACCCGTGAGATTGATGGCGATGGCGCGGTTCCAGTCGGCAGGCTCGAGCTCGACGATAGTGCCGGTCGGTTCGCGCATGGCTGCGCCGTTCACCAGCACGCGCGGGCCCCCATGCGCCGCTATCGCGGCTTCGACAGCATTGGCGATGCTCGCCTCGCTTGTTACGTCGCACCAATGCGCCATCGCCGTGCCATTGGCACTCTTGATATGAGCCGCGGTCTCGCTGTCAGCCATCTCGTCAATGTCCAGGCACGCGACCTTGGCTCCCGCATCGGCAAAGGCCAATGCGATGGCACGCCCGATGCCGAGCGCCGCGCCCACCACGATCGCTGCCTTACCATCGAGCTGGAATGAATTGTCGGTCATTGAAACTGCTCCAAGTGTTTGCTCCGCGGGATCCCTCTCACTGCCAATGATATATAAAGCGGACATCAGCCTTGCCGTGATCGGTGACGAACGGCACGTCGGCAACCACGTCCGCTGTTGGGGAATCGCGTCAAACGATCAGATGTCGATCTTCTCCGCTATCTCGATCGCGTCATCGACGTCGATGGCGAGATAGCGCACGTCGGCGCCGGGCGCAGGCGATAACGAACTCCGGATCGGTCAGCGCTCGTCGAGCTCGTCGTGAATGAGGTCGCGCAACTCGCGCTTGAGCATGCTGTAGGCGGGATCGTCTTCGTCGCGCGGACGGGGCAGATCGATCGCGACGAAGGCCTTCAGCCTGCCCGGGCGCCGTGTCATCACGGCGACGCAGTCGGCGAGCTTGATCGCCTCCTCGATGCTGTGGGTGACCAGCATCACTGTCTTCGGTTCGCGCTGCCAGATGCGCACAAGCTCGTCCTGCATGAAGCTGCGGTTCTGTGCATCCAGAGCGGCGAAGGGTTCATCCATGAGCAGAAGACGCGGTTGCACCGCCAGCGCCCGCGCGATGGCGACCCGCTGGCGCATGCCGCCGGAGAGCTGATGCGGGTACCTATCTTCGAAGCCATTGAGCCCGACCAGATTGACATAGTGCTTGACGATGCTGTCGCGCTTGTGCTGCGGCACGCCCTTCATCTCCAGGCCGAAGCCGATATTGCGGGAGACACTCATCCAGGGAAACAGCGCATAATCCTGGAAAATCATCGTGTTCTGCCAGCCGGGCGCGTGGATGTCCTCGCCGTCAAGCAGTACGGCGCCGGCGCTGGGTCGCTCGAAACCCGCGGCGATGTTGAGCAGCGTGGTCTTGCCGCAGCCGCTATGGCCGAGAATGGCGCAGAAGCGATTGTGGTCAACCTCGAACGAAACGCCATCGAGCGCAAGCACGTGATCCGGCGCTTCCGGATCGCCATAAATCTTGGAGACGCCGGTGACTGCCAACCTACCCACGCCGACCTCCTATCTGCTCAGCGCCGGCGACCATGGCAGCAAGTGACGGCTCAGAAGACGGATGATGTTGTCGATGAGTAGCCCTATGATGCCGATCGTCAGCATGCCAACGATGATCGTGTCGGTACGCAGCATGCTGCGCGCGTCGTTGATGAGAAAGCCCAGGCCGGAATTGGCGCCGACGAGCTCGGCGGCGACCAGTGCCATCCAACCCACGCCAAGGCCGATGCGGACACCGGTGATGATCTGCGGCAGTGCGCCGATCAGCACGATGCGCGTGAGCAGCTTGCGCTCGGGGGCACCCAGGCTGCGTGCCGCACGGATCAGGTTCGGCTCGATGTTCTTCACCCCGACGATGGTATTGACCAGGATGGGGAAGAACATGCCAAGGAAGATGATGAATTCGTTCTGCTCGTCCCCGAGTCCGAACCAGAGAATGCTCAGCGGGATCCAGGCGAGCGGCGGGATCGGCCGCAGGATCTCCGTGATCGGATTGACGCGATCGTAGACCGGTCGCCACCAGCCCATGGCCATGCCGAGCGGAATGGCCATGACGGCAAAGAGGAAAGCTGTGGCCTCCCGTTTGAGGCTGGCGATCAAGTGATACAACAGCTCGCCGGAAGCGATGATCGCCGCCGCGGTCTTGGCAATCAGCGTCGGCGCCGGCATCAGCACCGCCATGTGCGGATCGATGCGTGGCAGCCACACGGTCGAGGTGAACTGCCACAGCACGATTACGACGGCGAGCAACGAGAGCTTCGGCAGAAAGCGGATGGCGTTGAGGATGCCATGCGCGAGCCGAGTCCGGCTCGAGCGGACCAGAATATTCGCGCGTGACGGCGACTTTGCGCTCGCGCTTCGCTGCTGCATTCTCACGCCTTCTCGCACCGTCATGAGGCAATGAGCGCGGCGCCACGACTGGCGAGGCCTCGCGCCATCGTCACGGCTGATAGGTCTTGTCGTCGAACGCCCAGGGCTTGGTCAGATCTCCCTTCTCCGGCCATGGCTGCGGCCCCCTCAAGGTGATGGCGTTGGCGTAAGGTGGGTACGGCAGCTGTCCGATCTTGCCCTGCCAGTCCGCCGGCAGAAACGGCGCCCGCGCCGGGATCGCCCAACCGAGCTTCTCGTAAGTCTTGTTCATGAAGCGCGGATCGAACGAGGCCTCGTAATCGGCCGCCGTAATCACGTTGGTCAGGCGATTGCGGTCCTTGAGCCACTTGGCGATGCGCGCATCCTCCTCGCCCCACATCTTGGCGAATGGGTAACTGTAGGTCGGCTTGTAGAGATTATTGTAGAGCTGTGTCTGCTGCAGAAGCAGCGGCTTGCCGTAAGCCTTTAGCATCGGCTCGGCGGCAAGAAAGTCCGCCGCCTGCTCGGGATTGAGTCTGATCCAGAGCGTCGCTTCCATGAAGGCATCGCTCAAGGCCTGGACGACATCAGGCGCGTTGTCGATGAGCTCCTGGCGCACATAGAATCGGCCTTCATAGAAATTGTAGGGAAAGATCGCGTCAACCTCGCGCCCGGTCTTGCGCTCGTCCGTGAGGATGGTGACTGACGGCTCCCAGGGAACGACAGCGCCGATGCCCTTGGCCATCAGGAGCTGCTCACTGGGCGGCATGTTCTTGAGGATCACGTCCTTGCCGATCTGCAAGCCGACCACCTCGGCCGCTTGCGTGAAATAGAATTCGGCGGACGATCCCGTGACGATGCCGATGGTTGCCGGCGGATTGGCGCCCTTGAAGTCGGCAAGCGACTTGACCGGTGAATCTGGCGGCACGACCGTCGAGTGTTTCAGGTTGGGGGCAACGACGGCGATTGAGCGCACCGGCACGCCGCGGTCGAGCAACGACGTGAACGGGAAGTTACCGCCATTGCCGACCTGGACGCGGGCTGAAGCCACCGCCTCGTTGACATCGGGTCCGGAGGCGAAAGCCTGGAATTTCGCCGCGATGCCGCGCTTCTCCAGGAGCCCCGCCCTGTCCATCACGACGTTGATGGTATTCTGGCCGGAGAAAGGTCCTTGCCAGCCGACGCCGAGCGGCCACCAGCCTTTCTGTTTCAGCCAGGCAACGGAATTGTCCGAGACCTTCTCATAGGGCTGCGGCCAACCCCACCGCGTGAATTGCTGTGCGAACGCCGATGCTGCGACAACAGATAATGCGGCAAGCGTGAAGACCGTCAGCGCCGCATGGCGCACTGCCGATTGCCCTTGCATGTTGCTCCTCCCATTCGTCTTCTCCTCTTGTTCTTCTTGCTCTTGGCGTTTCGCGAGCTCTTCCGGCCGTCACACCGGCTCAATGACGAAGAGGGTGCTGCCGTATTCGACGAGTTCGCCGTTCTCGGCGCCGATCTGCACGATGCGCCCGGCAAACTCCGACGTGATGGTGGTAAAGAGCTTCATCACCTCAATCAGGCACAACGGTTGGCCGACCTTGACCATGCTGCCGACCTCGACAAACGGCGGCGCATCCGGGGTCGGCGCACGATAGAACGTGCCGACCATTGGCGCGGTGACCTCGAACTGCACAGAAGCTGCCTTTGCCACAGGCGCTTGACCGGTTGATGCAGCCACGGTGACGGGATTATTGTCCGGCGGCAGCCCGACCGGCGACGCCTCGCGTGCCGACGCCATCGGCATCTGCGGCGCGGACACGGCGCCGTTGCGCCGCACCACGAGCTTGATGTCGCCGGTCTCGATAACGACCTCGTCGCAGGACGAACTGTCGATGATCTTTAGGATTTCGGCGATTTCATCGTAACGCAGGCTCACACGCACTCCTGTTTGTTTCCCTGCCGAGACGTTTCTTTTCCGACGTCATCGTCAATCGTCCTTGCCAGGCGTTCGGCCGCCTCGCGCAAGAGCGGCACATGCGTGAGGCCCTGCTCCACCGTCATGCGCGCGAGAGGCGCGGATACTGCGAGCGCAGCGACGGGCGTGCCGCTGGTTGTGCGCACGGGTACAGCCACGCAGACGACCCCGGCCAGGAACTCTTGATTGTCGACAGAGATTCCGCTCGCACGGATCTTTTCGAGCTCGGCCTCGAGCCGATCCACGTCGGTGATCGTATTCTCGGTGTAGCGATGAAGCGAAATCGAGCGCAGCAAGGTCATGCGCGAGTGACGCGGCAGCATCGAGAGAAACAGCTTGCCCATCGACGTGCAGTGCAAAGGCACACGCGATCCGGCCTCGAAGCGCAGGCCGAACGGCCATTTCGATTCCACGCGACCGAGATAGACGACGTGGCTGTCGGCCATGACGCCGAAATTGCAGGTCTCCCCGATCTGGTGCGACAGCGCTTCGAGGATGGCGTAACGGGGTGCACGCTGGATAGCGGCGGCGACAATGTCGAGACCAAGCCGCACGAGCCGCACGCCCGGGACGTAGCGCGGGCTCCCCGGCTCGCGCTGCAGGAGCCCTTCGCGCCCGAGCATGCGCACGATGCGGTGCACCGTTGACTTCGGGATGCCGAGCAGCGCGCCAAGCTCGGCTACGCCGAGCGGGCGGCGCGCGCTCGCCATGGTCTCGAGGACGGCCACCGCCTTCACCGTTGGGAATGCGCGCGATGGCTCCTCCGCTGGCGCGCTCGCACGGTTCGTCGAGCCGCGCTTGCGCCGCCAGCTCTTGCCTGCCGCTCGCGGATGGAGAGGGGTTTCCATGGTGTAGTATCAAAAACCGGAACAGAATGTCTTGCAATATGAATTTGAGGGATGCGATAGTGGGCTCGGTCCGCTCGGCAACAAGGGTGGCCGGTCAGCGGGAGGACAGAGCGTGCGGCGGCGGCACCAGGGGCTCGTCGAAGAAACACCCTCCCCGGTACTCGATGACGCGTCGCGCAAGCGCATGGCGGACGCTGCCGTCGCGCTGATCCGTTCGATCAAGCACGCCGATGCCGGCACCGTGGAGTTCATCTGCGAGCCGGCGGGCCGGCAATTCCGCTTCATCAAGACGAACACACGCATGCAGGCGGAGCGTCCGGTCACCGCGATGGTGACTGGCTGCGATCTGGTGCGCGAACAATTCCGCGTCGCCGCCGACGAGCCACCCTCCTCCCGCTCGACCTTCGCAAACGGGCGCAGTTCGATCGAGTTCCGGGAGGACGCCGAGCGCAACTTCGAGCCGTCGCCGGGTGTGATCAAGCGCTGGCGGTCGCCGAGCAGGCACCACATCCGCATTGTCAGCGGGCCAGACCGCCCGTCGGCGGTCCAAGCCGCCAAATCGGCGCTCGCCCGTTTCCGGGTCGGCGCCATAGCCACGACGGTTCCCTTCCACGCGCAACCCGTGGCGCGGGACGCCCACTGATGAGCAGCAAGCGCACGATCAAGCTCGTCGATGTCACGCTGCGCGACGCGCATCAATGCCTGTGGGCGACGCGCATGACGACGGCGATGATGGCCGATATCGCACCGCGCCTCGATCGCGCCGGCTTCGAGGCCATCGATCTCGTCGGCGGCGCGGTGTTCGACGTGTGCGTGCGTTACCTGCGCGAGGACCCGTGGGAGCGCATGCGCATTCTCAGCAGCTGGATCAGGAAGACGCCGCTCATCGTGATGACGCGCGGCCAGAGCCTGTTCACCTTCCAGTTCTTCCCTGACGATGTGGTCGGGCTTACGGCCGAGCGCATCTTCGCCAATGGCGTCCGCTATCACACGCCTTATGACGCGCTCAACGACACGCGCAATATGCGGGTGCCGGTCGAGGCGGCGAAGCGCGTCGGCCTCTACACCGCAGGCGGCGTCGTCTACACCGTCAGTCCTGTCCACACGGACGAGTACTACGCCCACAAGACCCGCGAGCTCGTCGCGTTCGGGACCGATGCGATCTATCTGAAGGATCCGAGCGGCCTCCTGACACCCGAGCGCGCCAAGACGCTGATCCCGGCGCTGAAAGCGGCGTGCGGAACACTGCCGCTCCATCTCCACTCGCATTGCCTAACGGGCCTCGCCCCTTACGTGGCGACAGGCGCAATCGGGCTCGGGGTCGATGTGGTGCACACCGCCACGTCGACGCTCGCAAACGCCGCCTCGCATCCGGCGACCGAATGGTTCGTGCGCAACGCGCGGCGCGCCGGTTTTGACGTCCCGCTGGATCTCACGCCGGTCGAGGAGGTCGCGGAACGGCTGCGCTACATCGCCAAGCGCGAGGGCAGGCCCGTCGGTGATATCGTTGAATACGACGCGTTCCATTACGAGCATCAGATGCCGGGCGGCATGATCTCTAACCTGAAGTCGCAGCTCACGCCGCTCGGGATTGCGCACCGCCTGCCGGAAGTGCTGGAGGAAGCGGCGCGGGTGCGTTGCGAGCTCGGCTATCCGATCATCGTCTCGCCGTTCGCGCAATTCGTGATGACACAAGCGGTTCTCAACGTCATGGGCAAGGAACGCTATGCCACCGTACCGGACGAGGTGCGCAAATACGTGCTCGGGTATTACGGCGAGATTACCGGGCCGATCGACCCCAACCTGCTCGACCGTATAGCCAATGGCGCCGACCGGGTCCGTGCACGACCGGGCGATCTGCTCGAGCCGGGACTGCCGAGAATCCGCCGCGAGCGTGGCCCGTTTGTCTCCGATGACGATCTCCTGCTTGCCACCTACTATTCCGAGCGTGAGTACAACGCGCTCAAGGCCGCTGGGCCGATCAAAACGGACTATCCGCTCGCCTCGACGCCGCTCGCCACGCTGCTGAAAGAAGTGGCGCAGCGGCGCGACATCCGCTCCTTCCATCTCGTCACATCGCCGGGAAGAGCATGACCACGCCCGCCATCATCACCGTAGCTATCACCGGAGCAATCCCGCGCAAGAACGACAATCCGGCACTGCCGGTCACGCCGAGCGAGCAGATCGAGTCGACCCATGAAGCCTTCGATGCCGGCGCGGCCGTCGCACATATCCACGTGCGCAACAAGGACGAGAGCCCAAGCTCGGACGCTGCATTGTTCGCGCAGGTGCAGGAGGGCATCGCCAGGCATTGCCCCGGCATGATCATCCAATTCTCGACGGGCGGGCGCGGCCGCAGCCAGCATGAGCGCGGGAGTATGCTCTCGCTGAAACCACATATGGCCTCGCTCGCGACCGGCTCGGTGAATTTTCCCGGACAAATTTACGAGAACCCGCCACAGCTCGTCGAAGTGCTCGCGCGCTCCATGCTTGAGAACGACGTCAAGCCGGAGATCGAGGTCTTCGACGCGGCGATGCTCTATAACGCGCGCAACATGGCGGATCGCGGCCTCCTCAAACGGCCCTGCCAGGTGCAGTTTGTCATGGGCATTCCCAACGCGCTGCCCGCGCGGCGAAAACTGCTCGTATTCCTCGTATCCGAGCTCAGGGACTTGATGCCGGACGCGACCTGGTCGGCAGCCGGCATCGGGCGATATCAGCTTGAGGTCAATCGCTGGTGTCTGGAGCTCGGTGGCCATGTGCGCACGGGACTGGAGGACAACATCGAGTTCGATAAGGTCCGTCTGGCGCGCAGCAATGCCGAGCTGGTGGCTCGGCTTGCCGATATCTGCGGCGAGTATGGACGGCATGCGGCGCGCGCCGCCGAAGCACGACGGTTACTTAACCTGCCACCAGCGTGAACCAGTGGTGAGAACATCGGGGGGAGCCCAATGGAAAGCAGAACCAGCCAAAGCGGTGACATTTCGATCGGCAAAGTAGCCGTGGCAAGTACGGTCGGCACAACCATTGAATGGTATGACTTCTTCCTTTACGGCGTGGTGGCACCGATTGTGTTGAACAAGCTGTTCTTTCCGAACTACGATCCGGTGGTAGGCACCCTGCTCGCTTATGCGACCTTCTTCGTCGGCTTTCTGTCGCGACCTATCGGCGGCGTCATCTTCGGTCACTATGGCGATCGGATCGGCCGTAAAACTGTGCTGGTGCTGACCATTCTGATCATGGGCGTGGCAACGTTCTTGATCGGCCTTCTCCCGACCTATGAGTCGATCGGCGTCTGGGCGCCGATCCTGCTGCTCGTCTTGCGCATCTTCCAGGGCATCGGCATCGGCGGCGAATGGGGCGGTGCGGTTCTCATGACGGTCGAGCACTCGCCCGCGGGCCGGCGCGGCTTTTACGGTAGCTGGCCACAGATCGGCGTCCCGGCGGGCCTACTGCTCAGCTCCGGCATGGTCTATCTCCTCTCCTTTCTGCCGGAGAGCGACTTCTTCGGTTGGGGTTGGAGAATCTCCTTCCTGATCAGCGCCGTTCTGGTGGGCATCGGCCTCTACATCAGGCTGAAAATCATGGAGACGCCGGCCTTCATGCGCGTCCAGCAGACGCAGAAAATCGCGCACGTGCCCGTATTCGAGCTGTTTAGCACGCACGGGTGGAACACGCTGCTCGGGCTCGGTGCCCGCTACATTGAGGGCGTGACATTCAACATTTTCGGCGTCTTCATCATCGCCTATGTGACCAACGCGCTGCAGCTGCCGCGGCAGACTGCGCTGGCCGGCGTCATGATCGCTTCGGCGCTCATGATCGTGATGCTGCCCGTCTACGGCAGCATCTCCGACCGGATTGGCCGGCGCCGGATGTTCGCCATCGCCGGCCTGCTCATCGGCATTCTCGCCTTCCCGTCGTTCTGGCTGATGCAGACGAAGGTGCCAGAGCTGATTTGGCTGGCGATAGCGGTACCCTTTGCGCTGGTCTACCCGGCGGTGTATGGCCCGCAAGCGGCGCTCTTCTCAGAGCTGTTCGACACCCGAGTGCGCTACACCGGCATCTCGTTCGTGTATCAATTCTCCGGAATCTACGCGAGCGGGCTTACCCCGATCATCGCCTCGTATCTGTTGCCTATGGGGGACGGCAAGCCGTGGCTGGTCTGCCTCTATGTGCTTGTTGTCGGCGTGATCAGCGCTCTCTCGGTTGTCGCCATGAGCGACCAGCATAAGCGCGACATGGCGCAAGACAACATGACGCCGAAGAAGGCCTAGCCCATCCGACGAACCGCGACGCGATCACCATGGAACTCCACCTAAAAGGTCGGGTTGCGGTCGTCACCGGCGGAGCCGCGGGCATTGGCGCGGCCATCGCCCGCACGCTTGTCGACGAAGGCTGCACCGTCTGCGTCGCCGATCGCGATGCCGAGGCTGCGTCCAAGACGGCGGCCAGCCTGCAGGCCCTCGCAGTCACGCTCGATGTCGGCGATGCCGGGGGCGTTGCAGACGCGTTCCGATCCATTGTCGAGGCGCACCATCGCCTCGACATCCTAGTCAATGCCGCCGGACTCCTCTCGACAGGCCTGATTGCTGAGTTGCCCGCGTCCGAATGGGAACGCGTGCAGAGGGTCAACGTCGCTGGCGTTCTGCATTGCGTGAAAGCATCAATGCCGATCATGCGTATACAGAACCATGGCCGCATCATCAACATCGCGTCCGTGTCGGCGATGCGTGGCGGTGGCTCGGTCGGCAATGCGCTCTACGGAACGACAAAGGCGGCGGTCGTCGCCCTGACCATGGGCTTAGCGCGCGAGCTTGGCCCGCACGGAATAACGGTCAATGCGATTGCGCCGGCGGTCGCCGATACGGCCATGACGCACGCGGCACTCACCGAGGAAGCACGCGCACGCATCCTCGCGCGCATACCCGTAGGCCGGCTCGCCAATCTGTCGGATGTCGCCGACCTCAGCGCGTTTCTCGCCTCGGACCGCGCCTCATTCATCACCGGCGCCGTCATCCCCGTCGACGGCGGCATCCTGACTACCTGAGCTCATGGATGCGACGCAACTCGCCGCGGCCGGGATCGTCACGCTGGCCGGGCTCATGCGCGGCATCACTGGCTTAGGCGGTGCCATCCTTATGGCGCCTGTTGTTTCGCGCCGGACCCGACCGGTACCCACGGTCATCACGGCCCTCACGCTGGAAGCCGCCGCGGGCTGATCATGTTTCCCGAGGCACTGCCGAAGGTGCGCTGGCGCACCCTGGTCTAGCTCACCGTGCCTGCGGTGGTGACCGTGCCCCTCGGCGGGCGTCTGCCACTGACTCTCGATTCGAGCGGCGCGCAAGACGATCTCGGCTGTTGTTATACTGTGAGCTTGATTCTGCTGAGAGGCTCGCTATGCGGCGACAGCACGCAACCGCCTCGGTAGCTTCGGAATCGTCGCGAATGCGCGCGAGCCCGAGCGGGTGGGTGCTACGGGCCGCGCTCAATTCCCGGCGGCTCTCCGAGCCGCACCACGGCGCCGCGAAGCGGCGTTCCGCTATTTGACTTCCCTGCCGAGCGCAGCGGACTGATCAGAGGGCGCGGTGGGACGCCCTCCTTTCGCGCGCTCGACACTACCAGCTACCACCAGCGCCGATGATGGAACGGCCGGTAGACCGGCCGATAGGCGTAGTAGCGCGGATAGTAGTACGAACTGTAGTAGCGATAGCGCGGGTAATACGCGTAGGAGCGATAGTACCGCGGGTAGTAGGCATACGGAGGACAATAGCCACCGTACCCATAGTATCCGTCGCCTCGATACCCCCAGCCCCACGCCTGGGCGGAATCTGAGCTGGCTACCCCTCCGACAGTCACGAGGACGCCGGCGAGGGCTGCGGCGGTCAGCAACTTCTTCATGACCGATGTCTCCCTGTGGATACCCCGGCAGGTGATCCACGTCGGCGCCAGTCTACGCTCAGCACGGGGAGCGCTCAACATTTGACGGCTCCGCTGGTCAGCATTTGATATGCTCAGTCAATAACTTACGGTGCCCACACCTCTCGCGGCGCACCGTCAGGCCTCTTCATAAAAACCTCATGAACCCGGAGGGTCAAAGGAGACCGGCATAGCCAGTCACAATCGAGTCCCCGAAGACGGCTGCGCTGCCCGGCTCTTGTCATGGTGCGCTCGGCGCGGGGCGCGGCATCAAGGCACCCGATGCCAAATGATCGGGGCGGGATCGAACGCCCTCATCGGGTCCCCCGCCTTGACCCCGTCGCCGGCGCTCTGCACAGCTAGAGCCGGCGCAGCACCGGCTGGTCGAGCTTTAGCAGCCCTAGTTCCCTACTCACCATGCCAAGCAAGCAACCTACCTTCCGCGACCGCATCGAGCGGCTCGAACAAGCGAAGCGCTGCCTCGATGATATCGCGACGACGCTCGCCGACGAAGTCGCGTACATGCAGGCCGCCGCCAAGCGCTTCTCCGGGCGCCGCGGCGCAAACGCTAAGCGGCGAGCCGCCTAGAGCCCGCCGCCATTACCAACCTCATCACTCTACCATGTCTGACAGTACTCAACCTGAGGCATGCAGGCGGCCTCGATCCGGGCCGAGCCGTAGCTCTGCGCCAGCCGCAGGATGCCGAGGCAGGCGCGGAAGCCTTGCTCGGGATGCGGCTTGGCTTTCATGATGGCCTGCACGAGCGCGATGGTCGCCGGACCGATCTTCCTGGCCTCACACATCATCCGCGCCGGCGTCCACTCGGCGTAGCGCCGATGCGAGCTCGGCATGTGCTCGGGAACCGTCGTGTGGCGATGCCGCACGTTCGAGCGCGCATGGCTGGCAACCCGGCTGCCCTTGTGGAAGATCTCGACCGTGGTATCGGTGATGCGGGCCTCGACCTGCTCACGGATCAGGCGCGAGGGCACCGAGTAGTAGTGACGCTCGACCTCGACGTGATAGTCGGGTGCGACCCGGCACTTCTTCCATTCGGCATACTGATACGGCTCGCTCGGCAGTTCTTTGAGAGCCGGCCGCTCGACCGTCTCGAGCAGCTCGAGCCGGCTGACGCCGAGCTTGCGCATGATGCGGGCGTTGAGGTCGGCGACGATCTCGCGGATGGCCGCGTTGAGCTCGAACAGCGAGAAGAACCGCCGGTTGCGCAAGCGCGCAAGCACATAGCGCTCGATGATGAGTACGGCCACTTCGACCTTGGCCTTGTCGCGCGGCTTCCTCGGCCGGGTGGGCAGGATCGCCGCGTCGTAATGGGTGGCGAGGTCCTGGTGAGTGCGGTTGATGCCGGGCTCGTAGCGACAGGTCGCGGTGACGCCGGCCTTGAGGTTGTCGCACACCACGCCGCCGGGGACACCGCCGATCGCCGTGAAGGCGTTGACGTGGGCGCCGATCCACTCCGGCAGCGCCTCGCTCCAGCGAGCTTCCGCGTAGGTGTAATTTGGAGGCCCCCAGCACCGCGACAAACACATCAGTAGCTCAGGTGCAATCTCTACAGCGTCCGCACCAGCCGAGCCGCGCTCGGTCGCAAGCACCACCTGTCGGATAACCGCATGGCGGTGTTCGACCCGCTGCCGGCGATCTTCCCCGGCCACATGGCACACATCATCAAGCAGAGCGAGGACGGCGCGAGAGCTCGTCATACGCAGCTGGGGCATCGTCCTGCCGCGCAACGGCTACGCCCAATAGCGTGACCAACGCGCGCGATGACAAGGTGCACACGAAGTTCTGGAAGGACAGCTTCGAAAAGCGGCGCTGCCTGGTGCCGGTCACAGCCTTCTGCGAGTCCGACGAGGGTAAGCCCGCTCGCTGGCATCGGTTTGCCCTCAAAGGCGATGAGGAGCGACCACTGTTCGCCTTCCCAAGCATCTAGCCACTGGGAGGGGCCCATCAAGAAGGACGGCCCGAACGTCGTCATCGAGGTCTTTTCGTTTATGACCATCCTGCCGAATGCGCTCACCGTGACGATCAACCATGAGCGATCGCCGGTGCTCCTGACCGAGGAGGCGCAGTTCGACTTCGCTCACGGGCACCCCCTGAGGGGGCCTCCGGCCTCATCCCGACCTCGGACGCAGACAGCATGCGATCGTGCAGTCGGGCTTGGGAAAGGGACCTGAGGGAGCACGCAGTGGCATGAGCCCTTTCTCATGCGGGCTCGAAGTCGGAACGTGCCTTCTCTCACCGCACTGCGCGGGGATGTTCTTCCACGACGAAGCTCAAGCGCCATTCTATGGGTAATCCCGCGTCAGTCTCGACTGTTCGATCGAGCCTCATGACGCGTTGGCACACGGGCAAGCCAAGGTGACGAGCCACAATTGGATCTGCCGGCACTCGCGTCATCCTCTCAGTAGCTCTTCCAAGCACCAGACCGTTGATAGCGGCTAGCTCTTTGAGATCGGAGAGCGCGCACGAGTTCTGGGGCTTTTGCACCCGGCTGAGTGGAATGCTCGTCAGTTCATATGCGATGGCGCGGCCGTCTTCGAGCCGCAACCTTGCCGAGCGCGCGACACATTCGTCGTACCGCAGATTGAGCCTGACCTGCTCGTCGTGCGTTGCAAGTCCCGACGTGCACCAAAGGGCTCTAACGCGCGTCGCCACGAATTTCACCAATCAGATCGGGGGCATTGGATGTATGCTGCCGTTCGCGGATGAACACGGGGAGAGCGCGAGTGGCATCGATCGTTTGCCCTCGGTGTGGCGTGGAACTTGAGGTGGCCGACGCAGCGGACGATGGCTCGACGGCGATCCAATTCGACTTGGCGGAGTGGCGTCGGAAATGCCAGAAGTCTGGTGACGACTCACCATTTCTTTGCCCGCACCTAAGGCCAGCCATCGCTGACGCCTTGGAGACCGCACCGGACCGAAAGCGTGAGTGACCTATGTCGTCAACCAGCGACTTCGGGGCTCGGTCCTCAGCCCCCTTGCAGAAACTGCCATAGGGCACAATGAATGGACAACCACAGGTAGTCAACTCCAGTTTCTGGTGCCATCCTCCTGAGAGGACAGTCTTAAGCTTTCCGATTTGCACAGGTGGCCCCTTTCGGTGCTTGCGCCGAGCCGAGAGCAACTGATCATATTGATGGTGGCGGCGGGAGTGGTAACACGATGCGTCTGTACGTCGACGACCACGGGCATGTCTTGACGATCATCGAGCTACGGCATGCCCTTCTCTCTGATCTCTCCGAGGAAGAGCTTACCCACTACGTAGTCATCAACCTTGGATACGTCGCCATCAGCCATAGTGGTGGGTCAGTACGACTCTTCCTTCGTCCCCACGTGGTTTCTCAGGTAACCCTGGCGGCCGTGCTCTTCTGGCTTGGAGACCTCTCCGTTCAAAGAGTGATCATCTCGCACTATAACCGCACGTGGTGCCACGAGGTCATTGGTCCTCTCGACGCCGTCGTTGCGCGTCTCGGTAGACTTGTCGTCGACCCGACCGTGTATCGCTGCGGGGACTTTCATCGCACGAGGCAAACGAAGGTGGACGGGAGCTTGGCCTCACTGCTTCGAGCCTGGCACCGAGATTCTGCGATACCGTTTTCCCACCCATGCCGGGACTTACTGAAGACCCACCTCGCAGGACGTTACATGGTGCTGAAGCGAGCCCAATCATCCCGACGTCTTGAAATCTGCGACGTTGGGCACGGATTTCTGGTGTACGACAAGGCATGGCTGGAGAAGGCAATCGGACGGCGCTTCGAGGACCAACCGGACCATCTCTACGCCCGGTGGGCGGCCGAGGCTTACTATGAGGCGAGTAGGACGGAGCAAGCTTTGATCGACAATGTTGACGCCTTGATCGAGAGGCCGGGGCGGGGCAAGGCGCGACTGCAGTACCAGCGTGTTGTCCTCCCCTATCGGCAGCCTTGTGGCGATCAGCTACTGCTGTGCGCGTCTATGCTCGACCGCTCGATCGACTTGCGGGGCGAAGCTGCTTAGGAAGGCCTCTGCGTCATCGAGGAGCTGCTCTGCCTTCATCCACACAAAGGCGAAACGAAGGTCGCCAATGGCAAAGTTGCGAACCGTCACATCCCAATCAACATTGGTGTACCCGCATCGAGCGGCCATGCCGCCTTTGATTACCGCCTCCGCCATCATGCTGACGGTGAACGCTGAGTTCCATCGGGTGTGGGCGTAAGCCCGGGAGATTCGAGGGAGGATGCAGGAGAGGAGACGACCGCGATAGTCGGGGCGATACCAACCAGCCCCTGAGAAGACTACCCGACCAGTCATTGTTCGGGTGGACCGAGCGGTAACGGTACACATCTCGCCGCGCGCGAGAGCGGCCGATGGATCTTCGTAGAAGAGCTTGAGACTGGTGGCAGCATCGTAGAACGATGTTTGGTCAAGGTTATACAGGCGGGCGGCTTGCGCTGCGACCACTTCGCCACGATCGTCGCGACCGAGAATGCAGAAACCGTTGTCGGGCCTGAAGCCGCCTTGATAGGGATCGAAGATAGGAATGAGAGGTCGCCATGTGTCACGGTTTTGCTGGTTCACAGCGACAAGCTCCTCGAGCGGACAAAGAGACAGGTATACGCCACGGCCGCGAGCAGCCCTCTCGGCTTGGAGGAAGAATCGCCCCAATAGCGCTATGGGGCCGTGCTCTATGGTGATGTGGCTCAACAGCGTGCCGCGTCCGCTTGTTGGCGCGGGGGCTAAGGACGCCAATTCCCGAATCTGCCGCTGGGCTAATGACATCGCTGTTCTCCCTACCACCGGTAGGGAAGAGCGCGACGATTCGAGCGCCGGCGGCAATGGCATATTGGCCCTTTTCCCCACCGACTAACGACAAGCGCCCAACATGACAAAGAAGAGTGGCCGGATGGCGCAATCCCCTCGTAAGGCCAATGCCTTGGATGCGTATGTCGGCTTGAGGCTACGTGAACGCCGGACAATGCTCGGGCTGAGCCAAGAGGATCTGGGCGAGATTGCCGGGACTGCAGAGCAGCAGATTCAGAAGTACGAGGCCGGGCGAGACCGAGTCAGTGCGAGCAGACTGTTCCTCCTCGCCAACGCCCTTGGGGTGACCACGGAGTGGTTTTTTGAGGGCTTCCAAGGTTCGTCCAGAGTCGGCGCAGCGGTTGGGCGCGTTGAAGCGCTCGACCGTGATGAGGTGCAGCTTCTTCGCTCCTACAGAGGGATCGGAGATGAGGCACAAAAGAGCGTGGTCCTCAAGATCGCGCGCTCGTTCGCGCGAGAGCGGAAGTAGTGCGACCGGCGCCGCGTAACCGATGCGGCTGGGCCGCGTCCTCTGGTTGACACCTCAACACATTGGCTGCTCCGTGCGGCACCCCCAGATCACTCCCGCGCCCCCTACTTGCCCTCCTGGCCACACCACCCGCTGCGCAAGATCCGCCAGATCGTGAACGACGCGCTCGCAACGCTCAATGGCGAGTGACCTGCTCCCCGCGGCGCCCTCACGGATAAGGTGAGTCCGCCGCCATCTTAACGCTCCAACGGTTGTGGAGCGAGGGGATGGACGGCGGGACCGGCAACGAGTCCAAGCCGTCCATT
>Ga0070741_10001566_pt1 | contig 68615 bp, 61 predicted proteins | sample Coa_R1_4_FD_66440 | JGI IMG/M metagenome (GOLD analysis project Ga0070741, IMG submission 66440) | Surface soil microbial communities from Centralia Pennsylvania, which are recovering from an underground coalmine fire - Coalmine... | ecosystem: Environmental > Terrestrial > Soil > Unclassified ... | reverse complement strand
CCTCTTCTGTGGTTATGCGACCGGCGCCGAGGACACAGCGCATCAGTACGCGAGCGAAGTCCTCGGAATCACGCTCTACGAGGCGGTCACCGACGGCGGCGAGTACCCGGTATCGCACTGTCCCTCGTGCGAGTACGAGACGCTCGTTGATCGCGGTGGCGGCGAGCAGCCGCGCTGGTTCTGCGCGCCACATGCGGTCGCACCTGGGAGGACGGACAGCTCGACAACTGCCTGATCTGCGGACAGCTCTACAGCGGCGAGATGTCGGTCTGCGACGACTGCTTCGAGGAGCGGCTTCGCGCCGAATGAAGCCGGGTCATCAACATGCCCGCGCGAGATGATCTGCGACGTGGCCGCCCAACCGGCGCTCACGGCTCGCGCCGCGCTCCGCGTGGCGTCACCATTTCCAGTCTCGAAGAGACTCGTGCGCAGCTGCGTCAAGCCCTCGAAGCCAGCCGATGCACTGTTCGAACGCGCCCGCACCCAGGGTCTGCACACAATCGACCCCGATCAGCGCTCGGGCCACCTCGCCCGGGTGATCGGCGAGGTCGCCGAGGCGGTAGCCGAGATCGTCCTCGCCGAACACGGCTACAACCTCTTCTGGCAGATCACAACCCCTGGCGTCCACGGCGTCGATCTGCTCTTCCTCTCACCGGACGACAGCGTGCTTGCGCTCGAGGTCAAAGGAACGCTGCGACGCGGCACGATCCCTCGCCTTACACCATCGCGCCTCCGCCAGATGAGCCGCGAGTGGCTCAACGACCCCACCAACCCAGCCATGGCGGAATGGTCGCTGCAAGCCGACGATCTCTATGCCGGTGTGATGCTCGTCGATCTGGCCTCGCCGTTCTACCGCCTCGCCCTCAGCAGCAACTTCGAGCACTACGCATCAGTCCTCGAGCCGGCGGAACTCGCGTCTCTTCGACTGCTCCTGGGCAAATAGTCGCCTACCGGTTCGAGAAGCGCGCATACCACAGCCTCTCCTCAACGAGCAGCCCCAGCTCGACCGCCTCCGGCCGCCAGCTCGAATCGCCGTAGATCGGACGCGCAAACAGCGGCGTCCCCGGGTGTCGAGCGGCGTAGTTCTCCATTTGACGCCAGAGGCGTCCCTACCGGGAGCGACCTCGGTTCAGCGCGCTCAGCTGCGGAAACAGATTGAGACCGAGGCCGCCACCGGCCGCGTGTGCCACGAAGTGCCCACGATCTAGCCCGGCGCGCGACCACGCACCCGGGTTGGGTAAGAAGCCCCCGAGCCGAGCACGGTCGCGTCGCTGTTCGGGCGCGCGCGACCGGCCCCAAAGAGCAACGATGCGATCGTCGCCTGACTCTTGCGCATGCTTCAGCGTCGGCGCCGCATCGAACAGAAAGACGAGCTCGTCTTGGGGGATCTGGAGCACCTCCGTCGTCCACGCCGTCGCGCTCCGATAGGAAGCAATCCACGCCGCTTCGAGCTTCTCGCGCACGAACGCGTCCCAGCTCGCCGCCGTCGGACCGTACGCGGCTACGAGGGCCGCATAGTCGAGTTCATCACGCGCGTCCATCGCATTCAGCTTGCACGCTGACCCGCACGAGCTGTTCTTCGCTAGCGAGGATGCCTATCCGGAAAACGCCGGCGCCCTCGGCCCAATCTGGGCAGCACTCGCGATCGTCTGGGCGCTCATCTTCGCCGCAGCCATCCTCAACGCGCGGCGGCGGTGAGGCGGAGCTGGTCGAACTTCGCTTGCCAGTCGAGGATCTGGATCGTGAGCTTGGCGATCTCGGTGTTCGAGACGTCGAGGGTCTCTTCGAGCGCGAGGTCGAGCAGTCTGTTGTCTGCTTGCCGGTCGCCGACGCGGACGTGCCAGCCGGCCGGTGAGCGAGCGACGTCGATCGCGGTCCGGTCGTAGACGAAGCGCCGCCAGGGTCGCCCCTGCGGGCCGTGCGGGTGGTGCGTCGAGCTGGGTTCGGCAGGCGTGGGCGGTGTCGCTGAGAGCGGCGGTTGCGAGGACCAGGGTTTGCTCGGGTGGCTGGGCGTGGCAGGCCGCGGCGGCATCGACGCACGCCTCGGCGAGCAGGCGCAGATCGTCTTCGCTTGCCGGCTGGCGTTGGCTGCATTCGGCAAGCAGCGCGAGCGCGAGCGTGACCCGGTGCGAGAAGGCGAGGCTGGGCGGGCGGCCGCGATATCGCGGAGAGAGCGCTGATCCTCCTTGAGAGAGCGCGCAGCCTGCCGGAGACGTGCGAGACTCGCTCGGTGGAGGGACGGCAGCAGCGGCTGGCGGCAAACGAGTCGCTGTTTCGGAGCGTTAACGAGCGGATCGAGGATCTGGCCGAGGGGCCGTTCCAGGGTGGCCCGGGCGAGGGGGCACGGGCCTGGGACTTCGTCTGCGAATGCGCCGATCCGGGCCGCAGCGAGCGGATCGCGTTGACGATCGCCGAGTACGAGCAGATCCGGGCGGCCGGCAACCGGTTCGTCGTCGCGCCGGCGCCCGAGCATGTCGACACTACGATCGAGAACGTCGTCGACACGAAGAGCAGCCGCTACTGGGTGGTCGAGAAGACGGACGAGGCAGCCGAGGCCGCCGAGGAGGCCGATCCGCGCCAGGGGTAGCCTCTGCCGAGGCGGCCCGCGTTAGCTGCGCGGGTCGCGTTCCTCGGCGACGGTGGCTGCGTCGCCGGTCTTGCGCAGCAGCTGGTGGTCGCCCCGCTCGGCAACGACCTGCTCGGCATCGGTCTTGATGTGGCCGCGCGTGGCTAGGAAGAGGGTCGGCTCGCTTCGCGCCTGCTCGTATTCGTCGACGCTGACGCTGATCCGCTCCAGGCAGTCGAGGTCGCCGCACTCGCAGATGATCTCGAGCCGGTCTGTGTGCGGGGCGTCTTTGCGCGCGATCCGCTCGTTGGTGTCGCGGAAGAGGGCTTCGTTGGCGGCGATGCGGTGTTCGCGGGCGCTCAAGCAGGGCCGTGTCTCTCAGGGGCGGCTAGCCGTTGTCTGAATCGAGGAGAGTACTCCCTTTCGCGACCGGGGAAGGAGACCGACGTGGGCGCCGGCAGGGAACGGATCGAGGCAGAGTTGTCAGCCGATGCGAGCGCGCCCCGACAGGCGCGCCGGCTGGTCGGCGAAGCAACCGCCGCTCTGCCCGGCGATGTCGGCTTTCGCGCCCGGCTGGCGACGAGCGAGCTGGTCGCAAACAGCGTCACCCACGCACCCGGAGCTGGCGACGAGACGGTGCGGCTGGCCGTCGTTCCGACGGGAGCCGGCGTACGGGTTGAGGTGCGCGACCGTGGCGCTCGCTTCGACGCCGCCGCCCGCCAGGTCAGCGAGCAGGCTATCTCCGGACGCGGCCTGGGACTCGTCGACGTCCTCGTCGACCGCTGGGGCGTCGTTCGCGAGGCAGACGGCAACCTCGCCTGGTTCGAAATCGACGAGCCCGCCGGCGGCGACCCCGACCGATCCACGCGACCGGCCAGCGGAGCCTCCCGGGCACAACCGCAAACGGAGCCCGGACGGGAACCCGTCGATGAACAAACACTCGCAGCGGCGGTGCTCGCACGCGCGACGCAACGGATCCGCGAAGGCTGGTGCCAGCAGACCGAGGCGCGCGACCCGGTCGGCCGCCCGGTCGAGCCCTGGAGCGAGCAGGCGGCGGCATGGTCACTGCTCGGCGCGCTCGTCTCGGCGCTCGACGGCCCTGACGCACTCCCGCGCGTGCCCCTGCCCGCGCTCGCAGACGCGATGTCCGCGCTCGCCGCGCTCATCGACGACCACTCGCTCTCAGCCTGGAACGACGCGCCCGGCCGCACTCAGATGGACGTGATCGCCGTCCTCGAACGCGCACGCATGCGCATCCGTGCCCGCCAGGCCACTAACTGAGCAGGCACGGCGTGGAAGGTCCCGCGCGCCCAGAAGCCCCCGCGAGCAACACCCCCTCAAGGGCACCCCCGCACGCCGGTGCGGGCGCCCGACGCGAATGCAACGCGTCGAGCGCTGCGTCGGCAGCGTCGCAACAACATGCATCCGGCTGCCACCGGAAGAGCAATCTCTGCGATCGGCAAGAATTGCCGCGTGGCGCTCCAACGGATGGACAACGTCGCCGTGGTCGAGTTGCTTGATGCGGCGATCTCGTTCTTCGGCGAGCTCGGCCTCGAGGTCAGGGGAGCAATCGAAGGCGACGGGGCAGGGCGCCTCACCGGACTGGACGGCCACGGCCGGCTCGAGCTCTCGCGATTTCTCGCGCCTGTGGCCGCCAACAACCGGAATGCCTGGGTAAACGCTCTCGGCTACTCCGCGTCATGTTCGCCGTCGACCGACTTACCGGTCTTCCCACGACCCGTTCGTCTCCAGCCCGCTGTGCTCTGCAGGGTTCAGTCGATGGCGGCTCCCCTGCCGGCGCGATGTTCAGGTCTGCCATCCTCGACCGTATTGCGGGTAGAGGTCGTTCAAGCAGTCCGGGCAGATCGAGTGCGTAATCCAGCGGTCGTACTCCGCCTGGAGGAATTCCTCAAGTGACATCCAGTCGCCGGTTTCGGCGCGTATGTTCTTGCACGCGGCACAGACAGCAAGCAGCCGCCCAGCATCGAACCCTCCGCTCAGCTCTGCCGCGCCGGCGGACCGCCCGCCACGCACAAGGCGTTCGAGCTCGGCCGACACCGCCTTGGTCCGCTGCTGCAAATTCGACACTTCGACCGACGGAGCGGACTCGGGCGCTGCGGTCTGCTCATACGACCGCACCCAGTCCTGGGCGGCGCGCGCAAGCGCGATCAGCTCTCTGATCGCTGTCTCAGGCATCGCGGACATCCGCCGACGACGATCGCGTGAGCGTGCCGAAAGACCGACCGGATGACCGGTTCGGCGACCGCACGGCCGTCCAACGCCTAGGACGGGCGACGAGCAGCACCAGGCTCCGCATCCCCGATCACGCCGCGCATGCCTCCCCGTGCTCCTCGATCGCGTCCAAGAGCGCAACCGGGTCGAACGGCTTCCCAAGCACAGCCGTCGCGCCAGCTCGGCGGAATGCCTCGTGCTCACCCGTATCCGTCGACGACGTGAAGCCAAGAATGCACGCGTCGGGATCGCACTCGATGACCGCCGCCGTTGCCGCGATTCCGTCCATCCGCGGCATATGCAGATCCATCAGGATCACATCCGGCCGTAGTGCACCGGCGGCGGCAACACCCTCGAAGCCGTCGCGCGCGCAACCCACGAGCATAAACCGCTCGTCCCGCTCGAGAGCGATATCGATCAAGCGATGGATCGCGTCGTCGTCGTCGACGAGCAACAACCGCAGTGGTCGATTCGAAGCCGCCATGACCCCTTGCCGAGTGACGGAAACGCAGCCAGAGTGCCATCAAGTCGGGCAGCCCGCAATGGGCCAGGCGGCCCAGCGAACGGCCGCTGGGACCCACCCGATTCGACCCCTCCGGGCGGCTCACGACCAGACGCGCCTGAACGCAACGCCAGCTCGGGGTGACGCCTGACCAGTGCTGTGGACCCTCGTGCCACATGGCTTCTCCTGGGCGCGTCCCCAGAGTACGGAGCGCGGCGCAGGCTCCAAGCACGTCAGCCTCCGTTGCGAGTGTTGCCTGGCAGCGAGGCGCCACCCTGCAGACGTTGGTCGTCGCGCGGTGAGATCGCCACCACGCCACATCGGCCGACTTGATCTCCCACGCGGGCGCAATGAAGACGCACTGGACAAGCCCCGAGGCAGGTCTAGACGTGATGAGTTGCCAAGTGTCCGGTCACGCCACCTCAGCCGGGACGGCCACGTCCCGTCAAGTGGTGTACGAGGCTGAGCGCGTCATCCTCGCTTGACGTCTACGTGGCCGCCGGGATCGCCATCACCTCCTCGGGCTCGTCGAGCGGCGGGTCGGTGAGCGCTTTGGCGATCGACTCCGCACTCATGTAGCGGCGGGCGACTGCCCACTCGTCGTGTTGCTCGGCGAGCACGGCGCCGACGAGGCGGACGATCGCGGCGCGGTCGGGGAAGATGCCGACGACGTCGGTGCGGCGGCGGATCTCCCTGTTGAGCCGCTCGAGCGGGTTGTTGCTCCAGACCTGTCGCCAGTGCTCCTTCGGGAAGCCGGTGAAGGCGAGGAGATCGGAGCCGGCTTCGTCGAGCAGCGCCGCCGCTTCGGGAAAGCGACTCTCGAGCTGCTCGACGATCCGACGATGCTGCTCGTGGACGGTGGCAGCGTCGGGCTGCGCGAAGATCGTGCGCACCATCGTCGCGACGAACGACCGCGCGCTCTTGGGGACACGCGTGAGCAGGTTGCGCATGAAGTGCGTGCGACAGCGCTGCCACGAGGCGCCGGGCAGCGTCGCGGCGATCGCGTCGACGAGACCGGGGTGCGCGTCCGAGCTGACGAGCTTGACGCCGGCGAGGCCGCGCGCGATCAGGCCACGGACGAACGCGAGCCAGGCGGCGCCGTCCTCGGCAGTGACGACGTCGATGCCGAGCGACTCGCGGAAGCCATCACGGTTGACGCCGACCGCGTGCACGACGCAGGCGTTGACCGTACGGCCGCTCTCACGACACTTGACCACCAGCGCGTCCAGCGTCACATAGGCGTACGGGGCGCCGTCGAGCGGGCGCGTGCGGAAGTCCTCGACGATCCCGTCGAGGCTCTGCGCCAGCCTGGAGATACCTGGCTCTTGCTCATCCGCTCGACGCCGAGCTGCTGCACCAGCTTCTCGACCCGGCGGGTGGAGACGCCGGCGAGGTAGGCGTCGGCGATCACCGACACGAACGCCTGCTCGGCCCGCCGGCGCGGCTGCAGCAGCCAGTCCGGGAAGTAGCTCCCCTCGCGCAGTTTCGGTACGGCGAGCTCGATCGAGCCGACCCTCGTGTCCCAGTCGCGCTCGCGGTAGCCGTTTCTGCGGTTGACCCGCTCGGGCGAGCGCTCGCCGTAACCGGCGCCGCACACAGCGTCAGCGTCGGCGCTCATCAGCGCCTCCGCGAACTCCTTCACCATCGCTCGCAGCAGATCCGGGTGAGCGTCCTCGAGTTGCTTGCGCAACCAGCTCGACGCGTCCATCGTGTGCTCGACCACCGTGTTCCTCCTCGCGCTTGTCTCTGACAGGACTTCGCGAGGATGACGCGGTGGTCAGCTATCACCCGGACCCGCGGCCGTCGCTCCGCGCTCGCCTACGGCTCGCGCTCCACGACAGCCGCGGAAGACAACCTCAACCGGCTCATACACCACGAGCGGGGACGCTACTGCCGGAAAACGCACGAGAAACCGAGGGACGTCATCGGCGCCCCCGGCACTCCTCCGACCCAGGAGCCAATCCAGCCGGGCACTTCTCCGAGAACGCGGCCGTGCGGCGGGCACGCGCTCCGCCCTGGGCGCGCGCGCTCACGCTCCCGCATCGCAGCAACGCGCCGGAGGACGGAGATCAGGCGCCCAAGGTTCCCGCGGATCACAGCCGCCTCCAGGCAACGAGCGCGGCTGCCATCGGAGCGAGGACGACGAAGGCGAGAGCGAAGCGTGGATCCCCCAGGTCGACGAGGACGCCACCAAGAGCAACCCCGACCGCGATGCCAAAGCCGACAACCGCTGTGGCCCAGGTGAACGCCTCGGTCACCGCGGCCCGAGTCGCGGTTTCGCCGACCAGCGAGTACTGGCACGCCGCGGAGATTGCAAGGGGCGCGCCGGCAACGAAGCAGGCGATCATGAGCAGCCAGAGCGGCCGGCCGACTCCAACCGGCACTGCCGCCAACGCGGTGAGCGCCAGAAGGCCTGGATAGCGGCGTCGCACCGGGATACGTGCGATGCGACCGGCCAGGCCGAGCCCGACGACAATGCTGCCGAGACTGACACTCGCGAGGAGCGCTCCGGCCGCCCCGGCCGAGCCGGTCTGTTCGGCGAGACGAGGGAGCACGACACTGAAAGCGCCCCAGCTGACGCCGCTGAGCCACGCAGTCATGAGGACGAGCCGGAGTTGCGACGATCGCAGCGCCAGCAGGCGTGTGCGATCGCCGGCGCTCCCACCACGCCACGCCCGCGACTCGCGGTGGCTCGCGAACCAACCCACTCCCACGGCGGTGGACACCGCACAGCATCCGACGGCCGCCGTAGGCCCCGAGATGACGATCGCGAGCGAAACCGCAAGAGGGCCGGCGATCCAGATCAGCTCGGCCGCGATCGCGTCCAGAGCGTAGGTTCGGTCGCGGTCGGCCACCGAGAGGATGTCGGGGACAATCGCACGGAAGCAAGCCGGCACCGGGGGAGTCGCGGCACCGGCGACGCTTGCAAGCACGAAGAGGAGCGCCGACGGGCCGCTCGTCCGGACCACAAACACGAAGCCACCGACGGCCAGGAGATGCACGAGGAGCACGCCGAGGAGCAGCCGCGACTGCCCCCGATGATCGACGAGCGCGCCAAGTAAAGGCGCCGCTACACCCCGGCTGAGACCGCTTGCCGCAACCACCGCCCCAGCGAACGAGTACGAGTGCGTCACCTCGACCGTGAGGAGAAGGAGCGCGAGCGAAAGCATTGCAACGGGGAGTCGGGCAAGAAGCGAGCTCGCGAGAAGCGTCGCCAAACCCCGGTTGCGAAGGACGCCGAGGTATGTCTCGTCGGCCTGCCGCGGCGTGCGTGAGCCGAATGGAGCCCACGCCGTGCTCACTCGAGCGCGGCGAGGGCGGCCGTCGCGATGTCGTCGGGGGTCAGCTTGTGCTCGGAGTAGAGGTCGTCGAGGCCGCCGCTCTGCCCGAAACGTTCGACTCCCAGCGGCACCCCGCGCACGCCGAGCGCAGTCCCGATCCATGCGAGGGCGTGACTCGCTCCGTCGATCACGGTGACGACCGGGAGACCTCGCGCATCGACGCCCACGAGCTCTTCGAGATGGCTCGTGCGAGGTGGAAACCCGTCGAGCACGTCTACGCGTGAGCGCTGCCAGTCGCGGTACAGAAGGCTGGGGCTCGAAAGAAGCAAGACGGCCGCCTCCACTCCCTCCTGCTCCGCGAGCAGGTCGGCGGCGGCCATGGCCTCCGGCACGACCGCGCCGCAGGCCGCCAGCACGACGCGGTCACCTGACCCCGGCGCCGCGCGCAGTCGCGTGCCGCCGCGAAGGACGTCCGCGCGCACGGCGCCCTCACCGCGCTCCGCGATCGCCGACGCCAACGGATCCTGCGGCACCGGCCGAGTCGAAAGCCTGAAGTACACCGCGCCACCATCGGGTTTCTGAATCCATGCAAGCGCGTAGAGCAGAAGCCACTCGAGCTCACGGGCATAGCACGGCTCCACATAGGTAAGACCCGGCGTCTCGATGCCGATCCCCGGCGTGTTGATCGACTGGTGCGCACCACCCTCGCGCGACAGCGTCACCCCGGACGGCGTCCCCACGACGATGAAGCCTGCGCCTGCATAGATCGAGTAGACGAAACCCTCGAGCGCGCGCATCAGGAACGGGTCGTAGAGCGTGCCGATCGGAAGGAGACGCTCACCATGCGAGCGCCACGTGAGCCCGAGCTGTCCGAGCAGCAGGGCGAGGTTCATCTCGGCGATCCCGAGCTCGACGTGCTGGCCCGAAGGTTCCGCGCGCCACTTGAGCGGCGAGTCGGCGAGGTCGTCGAAGAGCTGGACGTGCTCGGCCGACCACACCCCCACCTTGTTCACGAAACCGCCCAGGTTCGTCGAGATGGCGACGTCGGGGCTCGCCGTGACAAGCCTCTCGCCGACGCCTGGAACACGCGAGAGTGCGAGCAACGCCCGGCCGAAGGCAGTCTGGGTCGACACGGTCGTCGTTGCCGCTGAACCCGGCAGGTCCGCCGGCACGGTGATCACGGCCGCGCTGCGTCCACGCATCCGGTCCAGCCGCCTGGCCGCATCGGCGAGCAGCGCCGATTCGGGCGTGCCCGGCGCGAACGCGTCCCATTCGGTCTCACGGGTGAGGCCGACGGCCTCGCGCAAGCGGTCGATCTGGTCAGCGTCGAGAAGGACAGAGTGATTGTGCGGGCGACCTGCGATTTCGAGGCCGTATCCCTTGATCGTGTAGGCGAAGAGAACGGTCGGACGACGAATCTCACGCCTCGCCGCGGCAAGCGCCTCGAGTACGTCGGCCATGTCGTGGCCGCCGAGCTCGCGGACGAGGCCCGGGTCGCACGCGACGACCTCGTCGACGGCTCGGCGCTCTCGGCCGGCGAACGGCCGCAGCACGACCTCGCGCACCTGCTCGTCCGACGCCCCGAACAGCGACTGGAACTCCTCGTTCGGCATCTCGTCGAGCCGTGCCTTGAGGAGGTCGCCGCCCGGCTCCGCAAACGCAGCCCGCAGTCGCCGCCCGTACTTCAGCTCGACGACGTTCCAGCCGCTGGCGCGGAAGCGTCCCTGGAGCTCTGCCGCCCGGACCCCCGGGACGACACGATCGAGCGACTGCCGGTTGAAGTCGACGATCCAAAGGACGTTGCCGAGGTCGTGCGTCTGAGGCTCGGCGATGGCCTCCCAGACGCTTCCCTCGTCGAGCTCGGCGTCCCCGAGCAGAGAGATGAACCGTCCGCCCGTCGACGTGCCGAAGTGGCGCTCGACGTAGCGGTCGACGAGCGCGGCGAAGAGCGGCGCCGACGAGCCGAGCCCGACGGAGCCGGTCGAGAAGTCGACCGAGAATGGGTCCTTCGTCTGCGACGGATAGCTCTGAAGTCCGCCGAACTCCCGGAGACGGAGGAGATAGGGCTGTTCGAGACGTCCGATCAGATACTCGAGTGCGTGAAGGACAGGCGACGCGTGCGGCTTGACGCTGACCCTGTCCGTCGCGTTCAGATCCATCGCCCACAAGGCCGTCATGATCGAGACGAGCGACGCGGACGAGGCCTGGTGACCGCCGACCTTCAGCGCATCTGAGCGGGGTCGCTCACGATTCGCGTAGTCGACGATCCTCGTTGCGAGCCAGAGCACCCGGCGCTCGATCGACTCGAGCGTCGCCAGGAGCTCAACCCCCACGGACCCCACCATCAGCGATCGGTCCGACCAATTCACAAGAGGCTGTATACCCGCCGCTGCTCGAGGCGTCAACGCCTCGGCGTTAGGAGACCAGCTGCTTGGCGAGGAGGAGGGCCGCCGCACCGAGTGAGAATCCGAGAAGAAGCGCACGCAGCCGACGGTCGAAGATCGGGACGGCTCGTGACGAGGCCGCGGCGCCCGCGACGACGCCGGGCAGAAGAAGAAGTGACGTGGACAGCTCCGGCCGGCCGAACCGGCCCACGAGCACGAGCGTCGCGAGCGACATCGTCCCGCTCACAAGGGCGAACGTGGCGAGCGCGGAGCGAACATCGGCGGGCCGCTCCCGCTGGTAGAGGAGCGCCATCGGCGGCCCGCCGAGCGCGGCGAGCACGCTCATGAGGCCGGAGATGGCTCCTGCGGCGACGAGCGACGGCGGAGTCGGCGTCATCCGGATGCTGGTCGCGCTCGACGCGACCCCGACGATCACGAGCGCGGCCGCGATAACGACCCTCGACGGCTCGTCGAGCACCGCGATCGCGGCGAGTCCTGCGGCAATCCCCGGGAGCCGACCGGCGGTCGCCCAACCGGCTGCCGTGAGGTCGAACGGCGTCCGGCTGCGCATCACCACCGCCGCCGTACCGACGATCCCCACGACGAGAGCGGGGCCCGGCACGAGGGCTGCGCCGGCGAACAGGAACACCGGTACGCAGACAAGGTTGATTCCTACCCCGAGCCCGCCCTGCACGATCGCACCCGTGAAGGTGACCGCGTTGAGGGCTACGAGCTCCCACCAGGGCATGCGTCACCGGGGGACGATCAACGGTGCCGGACGACGACGCCGGCAGCACGCTCGGCGACCTTGACGGTGGCGACCTGGTCCTCCTCGCCGAGGCCGAGATCGAGCGCCCCCTGATGGAGGTCGCGTGCGGCGGCGCCGACAAGGAGTGGGACGCCCCGTTTGGCGGCGAAGCCGGCAGCGAGCGTGAGATCCTTATGGGCGAGCGCGAGCCGGAACACCGGGTCGAATCGACCCGCGAGGATCCTGTCCTTCGCACTGTGCCGGAGATGCCAGTTGTCGGCGGCCGTCTCGCTCATGACGTCGAGCATGAGGCGGGGTTCGAGCCCACCCGCCACCCCGAGCACGAGCGCCTCGCCGACGAGCGCGGCGATACCGCACGAGAGCAGGTTGTTTGCAAGCTTCATGGTCGCTCCGCCTCCGAGGGCACCGCAGTGGAAGAGGCGCGAGCCGAGTGCGTCGAGCACGGGACGGCAGCGCTCGATCACATGCTCGTCGCCGCCGACCATCAACGTGAGCTCACCCGCTTCGGCCGCATCGGGCCCCTTGCCGACGGGAGCGTCGAGCATCTGAGCGCCCCTCAACTCGAGCTCGGCCGCCACGCGGAGGACGTCGTCCGGGTCGCTGGTACTCAGGTCGATGAAGACGCTGCCGGCGGCGACGCTGTCCGCAACGCCGTCGGCGCCGAACACAGCCTGCTCGAGCGCCGCAGGCGACGGAAGGCTCGCGCAGACGATCTCCGACGAGCGCGCGACAGCTCCCGGCGATCGACAGCCCGTCGCCCCGCGGGCCACGAGCGCGGCAACGGCGTCCGTGCGTACGTCGAAAACGTGCACCGCGAATCCGCAGGCGAGAAGTCGTTTCGCCATGGCGCCGCCCATCGCGCCCAGTCCGATCACGCCGACGTGCGTGAGTTCCGACGCGCCTAAAGGGCGCATGCGATAGAACCTGCCTCATGAACCTGCTGGGTGTGCATCACGTCGCTTTCGTCGTCGCCGATCTCGACGCCGGGGTGCAGCTCTGGTCGGAGGGATTCGGCTTCGAAGAAGCCGGCCGCGTCGAAAACGACGATCTGAGCGCCATCTTCCTCGCGTCCGGCGACGTGCTCGTCGAGCTCATCGCCCTGAAGGACGAGAACGCCGTCGAGTCGCGGCTCGGAGACCGTCGAGCAGTGCTCGACCACGTCGCCTTCTCCGTCGACGGGCTCGAAGACGTCCTGGAACGACTGGAGGCCCTGGGCATCGAGCTTGCCGGCGGCATTCGCATGTCCCGCACGTCGCGCACGGTGTTCACCGATGCGACAACGACCGACGACGTCACCTTGCAGTTCGTCGAGCACCGGCAAGGCGACTAGACGGGCGCCCGAACCGGGACCGCGTCCTGCGCCTCGGCGATCATCTCGGCCGCAAGCGCGGCGTCCCTTCGTGCGCGAGCGGCCGCGAGCGCCTCGGCGTCGGTTGGCAGCCACTCCTCGAGCCCGTTGAAGACCGTCGCCGTCGACAGGGCCGGAAGGACGTTCTCGCCGATACGGCGCCAGGTGGCGATGCCGCCGATCCCGACGGTCTCGAACGGGCCGACGTGCCGCCACCGGCGCGCTAGGCCTTCGCGAATGATGAGATCGACGGCCTCCGCCGTGGCAACGCCGTTTTCCACGATCCACAGCGCCTCACGGAGGATCGCAGCCTGGAGCCGGTTCCACGCGAATCCGGGGACGTCGCGGTTGACCGTCACCGGGCGCTTGCCGAGCTCGCCGAGCACGACGGCCATCCGGCCGACGACGGCAGGGTCCGTCCGCTCGGTGGCGACGAGCTCGACCGGACGCATGAGGAGCGGCGGGTCCCAGTAATGCGTCCCAAGCGTGCGAGACGAGGCATCGATCGCCCGGCCGAGCTCGGTCACGCTGAGCGAGGACGTATTCGACGCTACGATCGCGGAAGGGTTGGCGGCCGCCAGCGGGCGTAGAACGTTCACCTTGAGCTCCATGTCCTCCGGGACCGACTCGACCATGAGGTCGTACTCCTCCCCGGGCTGATCGGAGACGGCCATCGCCGCGACCGTGCGCCCGTAGTCACCGGGCACACCGACGTGATGCGCAAGATCGAGGGCTGCGCGGACGCGCTCGCGGGCGGGCTCCGGGTGGGGCGCAAGGAAGTCGACGGTGTGGCCGCCGAGGGCGTACTCGCATCCGATCTGCGACCCCATCCGGCCGGCGCCGACGATGAGGACCTTCACGAGCGACCTGAAATTGGTCTAACCACTTCGGCCGACGGTATAACAGGATGGCAAGCCCGTCAATTTCGTGGTCTGACCAATATCTCGTATACTCGATTCCCGTGGCGGCGACCGACGTCCAGCCCGAAAAGCTCTACTTCTCAATCGCGGACGAGATCCTCGAAGCGATCCGAACCGGCGAGTTCCCCGAGGGCCGAGCCCTCCCCGCCGAGCGGGTGCTCGCCGAAGAGCTCGGTGTGAGCCGCGGCTCCCTGCGCGAGGCGATCCGCGTGCTGGAGCACGCCGGGATCCTCAGCGTCCGGACGGGCAGCGGGACGTACGTCCGCGAAGGAGGTCTTTCGAAGGCGACACAGCTTCGTGTCGCTGCCGCGGCGCGAGGCGAGTACAGCCCGCTCGACATCATCACCGCACGACGCGCCCTCGAACCGACCTGTGCTGCCCTCGCGGCGGAGTTCGCGCAACCCGCGGAGCTCAAGCAGCTCAACAAGCTCGTCGACCACAATGCGATCCTGATCGCCGAGGGGGCCGACCCCACCGAACCAGATCTCGAGTTCCACCTGGTGATCGCCGCCGCGACGCGGAACGCCGTGCTCGAGGCGCTTCTCCATCAGATCGTGGACATCATGCGTCAGCGCTTTTGGCGCGAGCTCAAGCGCGATTCCGTGCGTTACCCGGGCGAGCGCGAGCGGTATCTGAACCAGCACCGCGCGATCCTGAAGAAGATCGAGTCCCGCGACGCAGCCGGAGCCTCGCGGCTCATGAAGCGTCACATCGACGACATCGAGCGCAGCCTCCTCGGCGAGCTGTCCTAGAACGAGGGAACGTCAACGCCCCGTGCGCGCGCGACGTCGGTCAGGGCATCGCGGGTGGACTGAGGCAGCTCGATCTCGATCGTACGAGCCCGCGCGTTCGCCTCGGGCTCGCCGGGCAGGAGGATCTCGCGCCCCGGGAGAGGCGATGCGCTCTTGACCCAGTGCGTGAAGCGTTCGAACTCCTCGTCGTACGCCTCGGCAGCCTCGGTGCCGGGATGGACGCAGACGAGCACGAAGGCATTCGAGAAGCCCGTCCAGCCGCGGCCGACCATGCCGCCCCCGGTGAGCAGCCCGACGATCGCCTCGATCGCCACGATGAGGCCATAGCCCTTGTAGCCGCCCGTGACGCCCCCGACGGGAAGGAGGGAGCCGCCGGCGAGATAGTCCCGGGGATCCGTCGAGGGCGCACCACGAGCGTCGAGGATCCACCCCTCGGGCACCGGCGTGCCCTGCTCCGCCGCAAGGTGCACGCGCCCTTCGGCCGCGACGCTGAGCGCGATGTCGAGGACGATCCCGCCCGGCGCGGCGAAGGAGATCGGGTTATTCGTCAGCCTCCGCTCGGCAGCCCCGAAGGGCGCGACCTGTTGATCGACCGAGCCCTGATTGTTCACGAAGAGCATGGCGACGCATCCGCGCTCGCCGGCGAAGCTCGTGTACTCGCCGAGCCGCCCGATGTGATTGGCGTTCCTGACCGCCACGACCGCCGCGCCCACGCTCGACGCGCGCGCGACCGCGAGCTCTGTCGCCTCCATTGCCACGACATGCCCGAACCCGAAACCGCCGTCGCAGAGAACGAAAGAGCCTCGATCATCGACGGTGGTCAGATCTGCGTGGACGTCAAGCTCGCGCCGGAGAATCTGCTCCACGTAGAACGGGATCTGGCGCACACCGTGGGAGGAGTGCCCGCACAGGTCGGCGTCGACGAGAGCGTGCGCGACGCGATCGGCGTATGTCGCGGGCGCGTCGTACGCGCGGAGGACCTCGCCGACAAACGTACGCAGCGCCTGTGGGTCGAGGCTCAAGGGCGGTTGTCCGTCGAGACGCGCATTGGTAGATTGGTCCTACCAGAATTCGACGCTCGAGACATCCGGGTCCGGGAGAGGGAGACTGCGCAGTGAATTCGACACCACCGAGAAACCCGTTGCGCGATCGCTGGGAGAGCGGCGGCGCCGCGGTCGGCACCTGGTGCGAGATCCCGAACGCGTTCACCGCTGACATCCTCGGTCGGGCCGGGTTCGACTTCGTAGCCGTCGACTGGCAGCACGGGCTCCACGGCTTCGAGAGCCTTCTCGCCGTCGTCCATGCAATCTCGGTAGGAGGCACAGTTCCGATCGTGCGCGTTCCCGTGAACGCCGAATGGGCGATTCAGAAGGCGCTCGACGTCGGCGCATTCGGCGTCATCGTCCCGCTCGTCGGATCGGCCGAGGAAGCTGCGGCCGCAGCTGCGGCCTGCCGCCATGCGCCGCGAGGCGTCCGGAGCTACGGCCCGATCCGCGCCTCCGGCGCGATCACGGACGATCCCGACCACGTCAACGAGCAGGTGCTGTGTATCCCGATGATCGAGACGGTGAGCGGGATCGCCAACATCGCCGGAATCGCCTCAACTCCCGGCGTCGACGCCCTCATCATCGGCCCCTACGATCTCTCGCTCTCGATGGAGATCCCGTTCGGGTCGCCGGAGATCGCGCCCGCAGTCGAGGCCGTGCTCCGCGCAGGGGTCAAGCACGGTGTTCCGGTTGGCAGGCACTTCGACACTCCCGAGGCAGCCCACGCCGGCTACGAGCAGGGGTTCTCGTTCGTCACGATCGGAACCGACAGAGAGATGTTCGCGGCGACCGCCGTGGCGACGGCGGCGGCCGCGCGGCACGGTGTCCGGACGGAGATCCATGTCCAGACGACCGTCGCGCGTCCCGTCGCCTCGGCCGCCGAATGAGCGAGGAGCGTTGCGCGCTCGTCGTCGGAGCGAGCAGCGGCATCGGGCGCGCGGTGGCGGTGCGGCTCGCTGCGCGAGGCATGCGCGTCGTTGCGGCCGCGCGCCGACAGCCTCAGCTCGAGAGCCTCGCAGCGGAGACCGGGGCGTCGGTCGTCGTCGGCGACATCGCAAGCGAGGCCGGCTGCCTCGAGCTCGTCGCGAGCGCCGAGGAGACGCTCGGCCGGATCGACGTGCTGGTGAATACCGCCGCGATCGGAGCAGCACACGAGACGACGATTCTCGACGAGCCGTTCGCCGACTGGCGCCACACGATGACGATGAATCTCGACGCGCCGTTCCACCTCATCCAGGCGTGCGCCTCCGGTATGGCCGGGCGCGGCTTCGGCCGGATCGTCATGATCGGCTCGACCGCAAGCGAGCAGGGCGGCCGTCGGATGCCGGCATATACCGCTTCGAAGCACGGCCTCCTCGGCCTCGTGCGCGCGGCGGCGATCGATCTCGCACCGCACGGCATCACGTGCAACGTCGTCGCTCCCGGCTGGGTGAAGACCGAGATGTCGCAGCGACTCGTTGATACGATCGCGAGGGAACGAGGCGTGTCGACCGACCTCGTGTGGGCGGAGATCGGCGCGTCGTATCCGAGCGGCCGTACCGCGTCCACGAGCGAGGTTGCCCATGCGATCGTAATGCTCACCGACGACGCGGCCGGCGGGATCAACGGGCAGTGCGTTGCAGTGGCGATGGGAAGCACATGGTGAGCCTCACCGCTGCACCGGGCGCCGCCTACATCGGAGGCTCGTGGCGCCCGGGGACGGGCGCGGACCTGGACGTCATCGATCCCGCGATCGGCGAGCGGGTGAGCTCCGTACCCGGCTGCTCATCCGACGATGTACCTGCTGCTCTGCGCACTGCGCGGGAGGCGCAGGAGTCGTGGCGCAGGACGCCTGCGCCCACTCGCTCCCGCTACCTGCGCGAGATGCGAAACGTCCTGCTCCGCCACGTGGACAGGCTCGCAGACATCCTCGTCGTCGAAGGCGGGAAGCCACGCGCGGAGGCGGTCGGCGAAGTCGAGTTCGCAGCGGACTACCTCCAGTACATGGCGGAGTGGGATCGCCGGATCGAGGGACACGTGCTTCCGAGCGACAGCGAAGACGAGCGGATCGAGCTGCTGCGCGTCCCGCTCGGAACGGTCGTTGCGATCTGCCCGTGGAATTACCCGATCGCGGTGATGTTCAGGAAGGTCGCTCCGGCACTCCTGACCGGCAATTGCGTCGTCGTGAAGCCGAGCGAGGTCACGCCACTGTCGAGTGTCGCTGCGATGTCGCTCGTCGCGGAGGAGGTCGATCTGCCTCCGGGCGTCCTCAACCTGATGAGCGGCGGCCGCGACGTCGGTGCCGCGCTCGTCGGAAGCCCGTTGACCGACATGGTGACGATGACCGGCCACCGCGACACGGGCAAGGCGATCATGGCGGCCGCCGCAGCCAACATGACGCGTGTCTCGCTCGAGCTCGGCGGCAAGGCCCCGGCGATCGTCTGCGCCGATGCCGACGTCGACGCGGCCGTCGCCGCGCTCATCTTCGCGCGGTTCCAGCACAGCGGCCAGGTCTGCACGTGCGCCGAGCGCATCCTGGTGGACCGGACGCGCTACGACGAGTTCGTCTACAGCTACCGCTCCGCGGCCGAGAAGATCCGCGTCGGGCATCCGATGGGGGACGTCGAGATGGGGCCCGTCGTGAGTGCCGCGCAACTCGCAAAGGTCGAGGCGATCGTCGAGCGCGCGCGGGAGCAGGGAGCAGCGATCGAGACCGGCGGCGGGCGGCCCGAAGGTGCCGCGTTCGAGCGCGGGTACTGGTACGCCCCGACCGTGGTCACCTCGGTGACGCCCGAGATGGATGTCATGGTCGAGGAGGCGTTCGGCCCCGTCACGCCCATCTGGCCGTTCGGCTCGCTCGACGAGGCGATCCGGGTTGCGAACGCCTCCCGCTACGGGCTTTCCGGCTTCGTCTTCACGTCCGACTACCGAACGGCGATGCGAACTGTCGACCGGCTTGCGTGTGGCGAGGTGTACGTGAACCGAACCCACGGCGAAGCGCTGCAGGGGTTCCACGTCGGACACAAGGAGTCGGGGATCGGCGGCGAGGACGGGCTCTACGGCGTGCTCGAATACACACAGCTCAAGTCGGTCTATCACTACTACGGCGATTGAGCAGGTCGGCCCGCTCGCCGCGCGCCGGATCCAGCGCTGCGGCGAACCTGTCGTCGTCGCCCTCCACGGGGTGACAACGGACGGGCGCGTCTGGGGCCCCGTGTTTGCCGACCCCACTCCGTACGGCGTGCTCGCTCCCGACCTTCGGGGGCATGGCGCCTCGACCCGAGAGCCGCCATTCGATCTCGACCGGCACCTCGAGGACGTCCTCGCCGTGGTGGACACGGTCGCACCGGCGGTCCTCGTCGGCCACTCTTTCGGCGGCCTCGTCGCGTTGACGCTGGCGCAGCGCTTCCCCGAAGCGGTTTCCGCGCTCGTGCTGGTCGACCCCGCGATCGCCCTCGAGCCCCCTCCCCCCGACGTGCCCCTGCGGTGGTCGAGCCTCACGGAGGCGCGTCGTGGCTATGCCGCACTCCTCGCGGCCGACACGGCAGCGCGCGGACTCGACTGGTTCGACGAAGCCCGCGTGGTGGAAGCAGACGGCGCGGTCGCACTCCCCTGTGTGGACGAGGCTGTCGAGGCAGCCTGGGGGGCGATGCTGCAACCACCCACGGGACCGGCGCCTGATGGAACGATCGTCGTGCGCGCGTCGCACGGATCGCTCCTCTCCGACGCGTCAGCCCACGGCCTCTCAGCAACGACCATCGGACTCGCATGCTCGCACGACGTGCCGTGGGCTGCTCCGGGCGCCCTCCGGCAGATCATCGACGGGGTCGTCTCTCAGGTGTCGCCGATCGCCGGATTCGACGGGTCGTCGTAGACGCGCATCGCGGACGAGTCGACGACCGTGTAGCGATTCGGCCCCTCGTAGCGCGCCGCATGGGTGGCCGCCCAGTGCTCCTCGATCTCGGCACGCCACTGTTCCGTGCGCCGCCTGAGGGCCTCGAGCTCGGCAGGCCGCTCGTCCGCGAGGTTGACTCGCTCGCCCGGGTCGGCTGCCAGGTCGGCGAGGAATACCTCGGGTTGCGGCGGCTCGTCGTCGACGAGCTGTCCGTTCAGCACGAGCTTGAGGTCCCCGTCCCGAGCGGCCGTCTGGATGCCCGCCTCCCAGAAGATCGTCCGCGCCGGCGCCGGACGTTCTTCGATGACAACCGGAAGGAGGTCGACGCCGTCCACGCCGAGGTCGCCGGCGTCCTCCCCGAGCGCTGCCATGACGGTGGGCAGGATGTCCATGCCGGCCGCCGCCGCCTCGACGACGCGGCCTGCCGGGATCCGCGCGGGCCAGCTGATCAGTGCGGGGACCCTGATCCCGCCTTCGAACAGGCTGAACTTGTGTCCTTTGAGATGCCCGGTGGAGCCGCCGTAGTAGGGGTCGAGCCTCCCGTCGAGCCAGTTGCGCGACTGACGCGACGGGCCGTTGTCGCTCATGAAGAAGACGAGCGTGTCCTCGGCGATCCCCTGGCGGTCGACCTCGGCCCTGAGCGCACCGATCTGGTCGTCCAGCGCGCTTACCATCGCTGCCATGATCTGCCGATCCGGCGGCAGATGGCGAAAGCGATCCTTGTACATCTCCGGCGCGTGCATCGGATGGTGCGGAGCGGTGAACCCGAGGTAGAGGAAGAACGGCACGCGATCGGACGCGGCACGACGGACGACGTCGACGGCGCGCTCGCCGAAGAGCTCGGTCGAGTACCGGCCGTCGTGCCAGACCTCGTTCTCGCCGTCCCAGAGATCGTGCATGAGGAAGCCTCGCCCTCGGCGGCCCCCGACGGTGACTTCGCGATTGACAGCTGACCAGATCAGATGGGAGTAGTAGTCGTGCGCACCGCCAAGCAGCCCGAACCACTCGTCGAAGCCATGGTCGAGCGGGCGAGACCCCTCGGCGAAGCCGAGGTGCCACTTCCCTACGAGGCACGTCCGGTAGCCACGGCGGCGCAGCTCGCTCGCGAGCGTCGGCATCCCCGGCGGAAGCCCGGGCGCGTCCCGAAGCGACATCAGGATGTGGCGAACGCCCGCGCGGGCGGGGTAACGCCCGGTCAAGAGGCTGGCGCGGGACGGCGAGCAGACCGGCGCGTTCGCGTAGAAGCTCGTGAAGCGCGCGCCTGACCGTGCGAGCTCGTCGAGGTGAGGCGTCCGAAAGTCGGTGGCGCCCATGCAGGAGAGATCGCCGTACCCGTGGTCGTCGCTCACGACGACGATGACGTTGGGTCGAGCAGTACGGTCCTTCACGAGTCGACGTGCGCCGCGAGCACCGGCAGGGTCGGAGCGGAATCCAGTAGGCGCCGTGTGTACGGATCCTCCGGGCTCCGGAGCACGTCGTCGACCGGACCGCTCTCGCACAAGCGCCCACGGTCGAGCACGAGCAGACGATCCGAGATGCTCGCGACGACGCCGAGATCGTGCGAGATGAAGATGAGCGCAAGCCCGAGCTCCTTGCGGAGATCCGATAGCACTTCGAGGACCGCGGCCTGTACCGAGACGTCGAGCGCCGACGTGATCTCGTCGCACACCAGGAGGCTCGGCCCGGCGGCAAGTGCGCGCGCGATTGCAACTCGCTGGCGCTCGCCCCCCGAGAGCTCGGCCGGGTAGCGGTGCATCAGCCTCTCCGGCAGGCGAACCTTCGCGAGCAGCTCAGCCACCTCGACGCGAGCGGGCCGCCCGTGTGAGATGCCGAAGAAGCGGAGCGGTCCCGCAATCGCCGTCTCCACCGTCTGTCGTGGGTTCAATGAGTCATACGGGTTCTGGAAGACCACCTGGAGGCGGCGGCGCTCTTCCCTCGAGCGCGCCCGCGCGGTGGCGGCGAGAGGGCGCCCGTCGAGCTCGATCCGACCGCCGTCGGGCTTGTGGAGTCCGACGAGCACCCTGGCGATCGTCGTCTTGCCGCTCCCAGACTCGCCGACGAGGGCCACACACTCTCCGCGCCGAACATCGAAGCTCACCCCGTCGGCTGCTACCACCTCTCCCGCCCTCGACCGGTAGCCGGCGCGCAGGTCGCGCACGCTCAGGATCGGCGGTGCAGCCTCGCGCATCCGCACTGCTGCTTCCAGTGCGACGGGGGGCGCGTCGCCGGCCCGGATGCAGCGAACGTCGTGACCTGGAGCGACCTGAAGGAGCGCAGGGATCGCGGTCTCGCAGGCTTCGACGCGGCGCGGGCACCGCGGCGCGAAGCGGCACCCCGTCGGGCGCTCGCCCACGCCGACTGCGACGCCGGGGATCCCACGAAGCCTCCGGGGGACCGCGTGATCGGGAATCGACGAGATCAGTCCATGCGTGTACGGATGCCGCGGGCGGTGGAGGATCTCGCTCGTCGACCCGATCTCAACGATCGAGCCTGCGTACATCACGGCAATGCGGTCCGCGATCCCGGCGACCACCGCCAGATCGTGCGAGACGTAGACGACCGAGATGCCGCTGGCTTCCCGAAGACGCTTGACCTCCTCGAGAACGCGTGCCTGGGTCACGACGTCGAGACCGGTCGTCGGCTCGTCGAGCACGGCGACGGCGGGGGCTGCGGCGAGGGCCATCGCGATCGCCAGGCGCTGCTGCTGCCCGCCGGAGAGCTGATGCGGGAACCGGCGCAGGAAGGCGTCGTCTGCCGGGAGCTGGAGATTCCGGAGCGCCGCGCGCACGGTCTCCGCGTCGTTTCTGTCAGGAGCGTGCGTTCGGAGGATCTCGCCGATCAAGGTTCCGACGCGCATCGACGGATTCAGCGCGACGGAGGGATCCTGCGGCACGTACGAGATGACGCTTCCGCGGAGCGGCCGGATCTCCGCCTCCGGCCGGCCGGTCAGCTCGCGGCCGGCGACCGTTACGGTGCCGCCCGCGATTCGAACACCGTCGGCTGCAAAGCCGAGGAGCGCGAGCGCGGTCGTCGTCTTCCCGCTCCCGGACTCGCCCACGATCCCGAGCACCTCGCCGCGGTCGAGCCCGAACGACGCCGACTCGACGATCGGCGCGCCGCGCTCGGTCTCGATCCGGAGCCCGTCGGCTCGAAGCACGAGCTCGGTCATGGCTGTGCCGGATCGACGTCCGTGGAGATCCCGCGGCGGCGCGCGTACGCATCCCCGACGAGATTGATCGACACCGCGAGGATCGCGATCAGGAGGGCGGGTGCGATGACGCCCCACACATTCACCTGTAGGCCGGGGCGATTCTCCGAGATCATCACCGCCCAGTCCGGCGCAGGCGGCCTCAGGCCGACGCCGAGGAAGTTGAGCGCCGCGACCGTGAGGATCGAGAACGTGAAGCGCGGACCCGCGTCCGCGACGAACGTCGTGACGATATTCGGCAGGATCTCGCGACGGAGGATCCTCGCGGTCGCCTCGCCCCGGGCGACGGCCGCCTCGACGAAGCCACGCCCGGTGAGCTGGAGCGTCGCGGCGCGGAAGACGCGCGAGATCTGCGGCGACTGAATGATCCCGATGCCGACGACGACGACCCACCAGCTGGCGCCGACGCCGGTCGCAAGCAGCAGGATGAACAGCATGTGCGGGAAGGCAAGGAACACGTCCACCGCCCGCATGAGCACGCCGTCCGTCCTGCCGCGGACGAATCCCGCAACGAGGCCGATCGTGCCACCGAGGAGATAGGCGAGAACGGTCGCCGCCAGCGCGAGGAGGACGACGCTCCGCCCGCCGTTCAGGACGCGGCTGAGGACGTCCCGCCCGATGAAGTCGGTGCCGAGGAGATGGCCCGCACCGGGGGTCGCGTAGGGCAGTGCGACGATGTCGCTCGGCGCGGCCGGAGCGAAGGCCGGCCCCACGATGACGAGCAAGACGATCGCGGTGAGCCCGATCCAGCCGACGGCCGCCTCACCGGAGCGGAGCTCACGGCGAACGGCCCGAAGCGGCGGACGAGCGCGCGAGAGCAGCCCGCTCGCCCGGCCGCTGACCGAAGCGCTCACTGGGCCGTCCTGAGCTTCGGAATCAGGAGGACGGTGATCAGGTCGGCGACGATGTTGATGCCGATGTAGACGAGCGCGATGTACATCGCGATCGCCTGGACGACCGGGATGTCGCGCGTGTTCACCGCCTCGACGAGGCCCTGGCCGAGGCCGGGGAACCCGAATACGACTTCCACGGCGATCGTGCCGCCGAGCAACCACTGAACCGTGCTGGCGAAGATCTGAACCGCCGGCGCGAGAGCGTTCGGGAGCGCATGCCTCCAGACCACGCGCGACTCGCTCAGCCCATTCAGCCGGGCCATTTTCACGTACTCGGAGCGCATCGCCTCGGTGACTCCTGCTCGGACGAGGCGGTTGTTGTAGGCGATCGCGCCGATGAAGAGCGTGAGCACCGGGAGCACGAGGAGATCAGGATGGGAAATCGCGGGGTCGTCGGGCGGCAGAATCGAAACTGCGGGGAAGACGTGGAAGCGAACGGCGAGGACTGCAATCAGCAGCGTGCCGATGACGAACTCCGGGATCGCGATGTTGACGAGCGAGTAGACCGAGAACACGTGGTCGAGAGCACCCCCTGCACGCAGTCCTGTGATCACCCCGATGACGATCGACACCGGGATGATCAGGACGAGCGCGAGGAGCGCGAGCGTGATCGTGTTCTGCGCACGGATCCCGATGAGCTTCGACACGGAGAAGCCCGATCCGAACGAGTTCCCGAGGTCGCCGTGCGCGAACGAGACGATCCAGTCCTTGTACTGGACGGCGATCGGCCGGTCGAGGCCGAGCTCCTTCGTGACGAGCGCGACGGCCTGGGGCGTCGCCTTGTCGCCGAGGATCGACGACGCGGCATTCCCGGGAAGGATCTGGGTCGCACCGAAGACGAGGAACGAAACGACGACGGCGAGTCCGGCTCCCGTGACGATGCGGCGAACGACGTAGACCGCCAGCGGGTGGGCCCGAACGGCCCGGCGAACGGCGCCAGGACGGCCCCCGACCGTGGCGGAGTCCTCCGCGGCGACCGCCGGCATCGGCTATGACCCGGTCGGGCAGCGGCGGCCTCGAACCGCAGCCGCCGTGAGCCGACCGGAAGCGTCGCTCAACTGAACCACCAGGTCTTGAAGTTGTAGTACCCGAGCGGGAAGAGCGGGTTGCGGTGCACGCCCTTGATTCGCGACGAGTAGGCGTCGATCTGGTCGCGGAAAATCGGGACGATGTACCCGCCCTGCTCGTGCAGCGGCTTCTGCAGGTCCCAGTACGCCTGGTTCCGCTTCTTCGCGTCCGCGATGCCCTGGGCCTTCCGGAACGCGGCTGCCCAACCCGGGTAGTTCCACTCGGTCTCGCCGATGAACGGCGAGTTCGGAAGGAGCGCAGAGACGGCCTGGTCCTCGAAGGACACGGGCCAGCCGGTGATGTAGAAGGACGCCTTCGGACTGAGATAGACGCCGTTCGGGTCCCAGTAGCCCCCTGCGGGGGTCGGCTGGAGCTTGATCGTTATGCCGGCGTCCTTGACGGCCTGCGCGAACGTGATGGCGAGCGCATCGGTGGGGCCGCGCATCGGAAGCGTGAGCGTGAGCCCGTCCTGGCCGGCCGCCTTCAGCAAGGACTTCGCGCGATCCGGATCGTGCTGCCGCTGCGCGATGTTGCGCGCGTACGACGGGAACCCGCGACCGTAGAGGTCGTTCGCGATCGACGCGATGCCGAGAGCGAACTGATCCTTGATCATCTGACGGTCGACCGCATAGCGCATCGCCTGACGCACCCGGACGTCGGTGAACGGTGCGACGTCCATGCGCATGTACAGGGACGGCGCCCCGGGGCCTTTGGCGCCGAGCAGCTTCACGTTCGAGGCGTTCTTGAGCGTGTTCAGTGCCGAGATCGGGGGCGTGTTGATGGCGTCGACCTGGCCGCCGAGGAGCGCGTTCACCTTTGCCGTGTCGTCGTTCATGACGATCACGGTAAGCGTGTCGACGTAGGGCGCGCCCCCGTGGTAGTTCGGGTTGCGGACGAAGACGCTCTGCTGGCCCGGCGTCCAGCTCTGGAACTTGAACGGCCCGGTGCCGTTCGGCCGCTCGAAGTTCGAGAAGCCGCTCGGGATGATCGAGAGGTGGCGGGAGGCGAAGAGGTCCGGAAGAGCACCGATCGGCCGCTTCAGGTGGATCTCGATCTCGTACTTGCCGACCGCCTTCGTGCGCGACATGTCGAGCGGCTCGAGCGCGGTCATCCCCTCCGACTTCGTGCTCGGATCGAGGATGTACTTCCAGGTGTAGATCACGTCCTTCGCGGTGAGTTCCTTGCCACTGTGGAAGTGGACGCCCTTCTTCAGCTTGAGCTGCCACACCTGCGAGCCCTTCCGTGCAGTCATGGACTCGGCGAGATTCGGCTGAGGATCGAGCAGGATGTCGAAGACGAACAGCTTGTCGTAGAGGTTCGACGATCGGAGGACCTCGAGGCCGGTCGGCAGGATCAGCGGATTGAGCGTTTCGGACGTGCCGCTGCCCGTCTGCCCCACGCGGAGGTTGCCGCCCCGCTTCGGCTTGGCAAAGACGGCGTCGGCCGCTGCGCGCGCATTCCCCGAGAGGAAGCCCGGCAGCACGAGCGCCCCACCGGCGGCCGCGGCGCCCTGCAGGACGCGACGCCGCGTGACGCCGCGGCTCGGTGAGTCGGCAGAAGACGAATCCTCCGCCTCTGGCGTATCAACACCGACGTCGGAATCATCGTACGACATCGAACTCCTCCTCTCGTAAGCCGCACGTCACCGCAGTGGACCCCTCCGTGCGTGCGGCGCATGTCTTCGCTCCGGCGGCTGCGCAAGTCGGTCGGACCAATCCATAGCCCTGTATACCAACAGGCGGAAGGGCGGTCAACCGGCCCGACCAATTCACCGCGGGTTTGACGGCGTTCGCCCCAGCCGCATACGCTCCCCGTGATCGGTCCGACCGATTGGATGAGGTCGTGCGCATCGTCTACGTCGACATCGACAGCCTACGGGCCGATCACCTCGGCTGCTACGGCTACTCCCGCGACACGACGCCGGCGATCGACGCAATCGCGGCCGATGGAGTCCTCTTGACGGGGTGCTACGCGAGCGACGCTCCCTGTCTGCCTGCTCGAAGCGCGTTCTTCGGCGGAAGGTTCGGGATCAAGACCGAGCTCGTCAACCACGGCGGAACGTACGCCGATCCGCGCCGGGAAGGCCCCCTTCGGGGCTTCCGGCGGGCGAGCCAGGCCGATGCATTCGCCGAGCAGTTCCGCAACGTGGGCTGGCGTACCGCCTCCCTCTCCGCGTTTCCACACAGACACTCGGCCCCGCACATCTGGGACGGCTTCGAGGAGATGCGGGATCCCGGTGGGGATGGGTACGGGCATGCCGACGACGTCTTCGCCCTCGCTCGTTCATGGCTCTGCCGCAACGCCGACGCTGACTCGTGGTTCCTCCATGTCAACTTCTGGGACCCGCATACGCCGTACGACGTCCCGACGTCGTACGGCCAGCCGTTCGCCGGGGTCGCCGCTCCGGCGTGGGTGACGAGCGAGGTGATCGAGCGCCACCGGGAGCTCCACGGGCCGGCGGGGGCTCTTCGACCCCGAGGGCTGGTCTCGCACTACGAGTGGTCGCGCGGCCCAGCGGAGATCGTCGACGAACAGTCGTGGCGGGACTGGATCGACGGGTACGACACGGGTATCCGCTACGTCGACGAGTTCGTCGGGAAGCTCGCCGACGAGCTGCCGGAGGGCACCGCAATCATCGTCTCCGCCGACCACGGCGAGAGCCAGGGAGAGCTCGGGATCTACGGCGACCATCAGACGGCGGACGAGCCCACGTGCCATGTCCCGGTCGTCATCCGCTGGCCGGGCGTCACGACCCCCCACGCAGGCTCGCGCCTCTCCGGCTTGGTGTACGCCGTTGACGTCGCAGCGACGATCCTCGAGCTAGCCGGCCTCGAGGTGCCGAACGGCTGGGACGGCCGCAGCTTCGCCCCGGGTCTCCGCGCGGGGCACATCCCCGGACGGGCGGCGCTCGTCGTCCAGCAGGGCGCGTGGAGCTGCCAGCGCTCCGCGCGCTGGGACGACTGGCTCCTCGTTCATACGCTCCACACCGGACTGAAGCGGTTCCCCTCGCTCATGCTCTTCGACCTCCACTCCGATCCGCATGAGCAGCACGACCTCGCGAGCGGGGAGCCGGAGGTCGCGCTCGCCGGGCTCGGCCTGATAGACGAGTTCGTCACGGAGCACCTCTACGAGTCGGGACGTCCCGACCCACTCGAGTCGGTGATCGCAGACGGAGGCCCGTTCCACGCGAACGTCGCCCGTCCGAGCGTCGTCGAGGCGCTCGCGCAAGCCGGTCGAGCCGCGGACGCCCGCCGTGCCGCAGCCGACACCGGCCGGCCGGAGCGCTGGATGAGCGTCTGATGGCGTCGATCGGCATCCTCAGCGTGTCGGACGGGCGGCCCGGTGTGCATGCCGGCATCGCGCGGTTCGTCGCCGACTCGGAGGACACAATCGTCGGCGCGCTCGAAGCGGCCGGTCACACCGTGACGCGCGGGAGCCGTGCGATCTGCACGAATGCTCAGGCTGTCTCGGAAGCGCGGCGGCTCGCGGCGGCGAGCCCTGACCTCACGATCGTGAATATCCCGGTCTGGGCGTTTCCCCACTTCACGGTGCTCGTTGCGAGCGAGACGCCGGGGCACCTGCTCCTGCTCAGCACCCTCGACCCGGCGTACCCCGGGATGGTGGGCATGCTGGCGGCCGGCGGCGCGCTCGACCAAGTCGGACGCCGCCACGCTCGCGCCTGGGGAGACGCCCGCGATCCGGCGGTCACGGCGGCGGTCGGACGGCATGCGGCGGCGGCGGGGGCGCTGCGGACGCTTCGTGGGTCGACCTTCGGCCGGATCGGCGGCAGGCCGATGGGCATGTACACGGCCGTCGCGAACCCCGACCAGTGGATGGCCATGTTCGGGATCGACGTCGAGGAGATCGACCAGTGGGAGCTCGTGCGCCGGGCCGAGCGGGTCGACGACGGCAGAGCACGAGCCGGCCGGGAGTGGCTCGAGCACCACGCGGCCGGCGTCCACTACGACGGCGACCGGCTCACGCCGGAGCTCCTCGAACGGCAGATTCGCTGCTACCACGCGCTCCGGGAGCTCGTCGACGACTGGCACCTCGACTTCCTCGGCGTGAAGGCGCAACCCGAGCTGACGGACAACTTCTGCACGATGGACGTGGCCGAGGCGTTCCTCAACGACCCCTACGACTGGGAGGGACCGAAGGACCCCATCGTCTGCTCGACCGAGGCGGACATGGACGGCGCGCTGACGATGCAGATCCTTCGATCGCTGTCGGGGACGCCCGTGCTCTTCGCGGATGTCCGCCACTACCACGAGGACCTCGACGTCTGGGACCTCTGCAACTCGGGCGAGCATGCGACGTGGTTCGCAGCGCGAAGCGACGAGGCAGTAGAGAATCTCGCGCGCGTCCACCTCTACCCCGAGGAGTTCTACTTCCCGGCGGGGGGCGCCGCCGTGCACCACCTTGCGGCGCCGGGAACGTTCACGTTCGCGCGTCTGACGCGGCGCGGCGGCCGCTACCGGCTGCAGACGATGCTCGGCGAGCTCGTGCAGTTCGAGGATGACGAGAACGAACGGTTGATGCGCGCCTCGACCTATGTCTGGCCGCATGCGTTCGCGAAGCTCGCTGCGGGACCGGATGAGATCCTCGGGCGCTACGGCGCGAACCACATCCACGCCGTCCCAGGCGACTACGCAGCCGAGCTCCGTACGGTCTGCGACCTGGCCGGCATCGAGTTCGACCCGCTCGGCGATACCGCTTGACCGACCTCGTCCTCGGAATCGACATCGGCACCGCTTCGAGCAAGGCGACGATTGCGACGGCCGACGGCGACGTTCGTGCCGTCGCCGCTGTGGAGCACCCGGTCTCGTCGCCGCGACCGGGCTGGTACGAGCACGATCCTGAAACTGCCTGGTGGTCCGGCGTTCTCCGGCTGCTCCGCGAGCTCCCTTCGAACGACGTCCGCGAGGTCGCCGCGCTCGGGGTCTCGGGCATCGGCCCCTGTCTCCTGCCCTGCGACGCGAACGACCGCGCCCTTCGCCCTGCGATCCTCTACGGAATCGACACGCGTGCGACGTCAGAGGTCGGCGAGATCGCCGCGCGGCTCGGCAAAGACGCGATCCTCGAGCGGTGCGGTTCCCGTCTTTCGAGCCAGTCGCTCGGCCCGAAGCTCGCCTGGCTCCGCGCCCGCGAGCCGCAGGTGTTCGAGGCGATGCGGCGCTGGCACATGGCGAGCTCCTTCGTCGTTGCTCGCCTGACCGGGGAGTGGGTGCTCGACCACCACTCGGCCAGCCAGTGCGACCCGCTCTACGAGCTCGAAGCGTGCAGCTGGATCGACGAATGGGTCGACTCGGTCGTTCCGGGGCTGCCGCTTCCCCCACTCCGGTGGCCCTCGGAGGTCGTCGGCACCGTGACGCCGCCGGCGGCTTCGACGACCGGGCTGCGCGCAGGTGTGCCCGTGGTCGCGGGCACCGTCGATGCGTGGGCCGAGGCCGTGAGCGCCGGCGTCAGGAAGCCGGGAAGCCTCATGCTGCAGTACGGCTCGACCCTGTTCCTGATCCTCCAGGGCGCGGTGCCCCACCGCCATCCGTCGACCTGGACGACGCGTAGCGTCGACCCGGATGCGTTCAGTGCAGCCGCAGGTCTCGCGACGGGCGGCCTCCTCGTCGACTGGGCGGTGCGCCTCCTGGGTGGCGACCGCGACGCGCTCACGTCGGGCGCGGCAACCCTTCCCCCCGGTGCGAACGGTCTTCTCGCACTGCCGTACTTCGCCGGAGAGCGCACGCCGATCTTCGACCCGAGCGCCCGCGGCGTAATCGCCGGACTGACTCTCCGCCACGGCCCCGAGCACGTGTTTCGTGCCCTGCTCGAGGCAACCGCCTACGCGGTTCGGCACAACCTCGAAGCGCTCGCCGACGAGCCGCCCGGCGCGGGCGTCGCAGTGGGCGGCGGCACGGCCTCGTCCCTCTGGCTCCAGATCGTCAGCGACGCTACCGGACTCACGCAGACCGTCCCGACCATCACGATCGGCGCGAGCTACGGCATGGCTCTCCTCGCTGCCGAGGGCGCGGGCCTCGCAGAGGCGGGAATCTCGTGGGCGCGGCCCGCCGCGACGTACTGCCCGGCTCAGAACGCGACCGCCTACGAGGAGCTCTTCGAGGCCTACATGCAGCTCTACCCCACCACGCGGTCGATCCAGCACCGCCTGGCGAACAGGCAACTCGACGAAGGGAGCACGCGGTGAGCGAGTTCAACGGCCTCGACCTGCACCTCGGAACGCTGCCTCGACTGTCGCAGGCCCGGTCGCGGTCCATCAGCCCCGAGAACTTGACAGGCGCGCGCGGCGAAGGCGGGATGGCGACCGAGGGGACCGGCGCCGCGCCGGCGGCGGAGCTCGGGCAGGGCTGGAAGATCTCGCCCTCGGTCGACATCGCGCCCGGGACGACCTTCACGCTCGCCGACATCGAAGGCCCGGGCGCGATCCAGCACATCTGGATGACGATGCGGGGCGACTGGCGCACGTCGATCCTCCGTATGACGTGGGACGAGCAGGCGGCGCCGTCGGTCGAGTGTCCCGTGGGAGACTTCTTCGCAATGGGGTGGGGCCGGTACGCGCCCCTCAGCTCGCTCGCGGTGTGCGTCAACCCAGGCAGCGCCTTCAACTGCTATTGGCAGATGCCGTTTCGCTCGCACGCCCACATCAGCATCGAGAACATCGGGGCAGAGGCAGCGCGTCTCTACTACCAGGTGGACTACGCATTGACCGACGTTCCCGACGATGCAGCGTATCTCCATGCGCAGTTCCGTCGCTCCAACCCGGTTGGCGAAGGGTCGACCCACACGATTCTCGACGGTGTCGTGGGCGCCGGCCACTACGTCGGGACCATCGTCGCGTGGGGCGTCCACAACACCGGTTGGTGGGGAGAGGGCGAGATCAAGTTCTTCCTCGACGGCGACGGCGATTGGCCGACCATCTGCGGCACCGGCACCGAGGACTACTTCTGCGGCTCGTACAACTTCGAGAACAGCGAGCGGAGCGCGTACGAGGAGTTCAGCACCGCGTACTCGGGGCTTCATCAGGTGATCCGGCCGGACGGACTGTACGACTCGCAGCAACGCTTCGGCATGTACCGGTGGCACATCGTGGATCCGATCCGGTTCGAGCGCGACCTCCGGGTCACGATCCAGACGCTCGGATGGCGGAAGGACGGGACGTATCTGCCACTACACGACGACGTGGCCTCTGTCGCGTTCTGGTACCAGACCTTGCCGGCGGGGTCGTTCCCGCCGCTGCCGTCCCGGCGCGAGCTCGAGGTCGTCTGAGCTACTGCAGCGCCGGCGGCCGCGTGTGGTCGTGGAGGTGATGGAGCGCCGACGGCCGCTCGATCGTGAGCGTCAGCTCCGAGAAGCCGCTGCCGACCCAGACGGCTCGGTGCTCGTCGGCGGCCTCGCGCACCGCGGCGATCACGTCGAGCAGGTGGAGGTCGTGGTCGAGCGACCCGAGCGGGGCGCGGCCGTCGCGAACCGCTTCGAGGAGCTCGCGCAGCCCGTCCGCCCACGTCCACGTCTCGTCGATCGCGTCATACGACTCCCACACGGCGCGTTCGTTCCGCCAGACCTCGAGGCCGCGCGGGTCCCAGTCGTCGCCGAGCAGGTTGATCGTGCCGTCCGTCCCGTAGAGCTCGATTGCCGGGCGCCGGTAGCGTTGAATCGCCTGCGATGCGACGAGCGAGGAGACGGCTCCGCTCTCATGCCGGAGCAGCGTGTGCACGACGTCGGGTGAAGACGGAACGAGCTCGCCGGCGATCTCGCGAACTCCCACGGCGGTAGCTTCCGCAGCGAGCACCTCTCGAACCGGCCCGAGAATCGCGGTCAGCGTCTTGACGTTGTAGATCCCCATGTCGGAGAACGGCCCCGAACCCGGCCGGTGGTACCACGCGGCCCAGGTGGAGCCTGCGTTCCCGTACAGGCCCCGCGCCGAGTGCGGTGCTCCGATCGCGCCCTCCCGAACGAGGGTCCACATGAAGCGCACCGTCGGCGAGAGGTGGACGAACGGCGAGACGAAGAGATGCCGACCGCTGTCGCGGGCCGCCCGCACCAGCTCGTCGCCCTCGGCGCGCGACGACGCGAACGGCTTCTCGACGAGAACGTGCTTGCCCGCGGCGAGCGCTCGACGCGCTATCTCCGCGTGAGAGTCCGGGGCTGTGAGCACGACGACGATCGCGACGTCGCTCTCGAAGACCGCCTCGGCCTCCTCGACGAGCTCTGCGTTCGGCCGCCGCTCCAGGAGGGCCGGCCACGCTTCCCGCCGCCGCGCGCAGATCGGACCGGGGCGTGCAAGCCCGGTCGCGACGTGGCGGTCGAGTTCCTGGAGATAGCCGGATAGCGCATTCCCGGCTCCCACGAATCCGACGCCCAGCGGGCCTGTGTGACCCCTACTCGTCGCGTTCGACCCAGACATGGACGAAACGGGTGTCCGAGGTGCCGTGACTCGCGATCGCCATCCTGCCGTCGCCCGTCTCGAACACGCAGGGCCCCGCATCGTGTTCGAATCGGTCCTCGATCGTGAACCGCGACCACGTCGTGCCCGCCGCGTCGGCCGCCTTGTAGACGTAGAGCCTCGACTGCGAGCGGTATTTCCAAGAGGCGTCGTGCTCGCCGCAGACGATCTCGGCGATGCCGTCACGATCGACGTCGGCAACCGCGAGCGCCTGCGGGGAACGCAGAGAGTCGATGAGGCGAGCATGCCATCCGTCACCGCCGCGCCGGAGCACGTAGAGATGGCCGAGCGGCCGATACTTGTCGTTTCCACGCTCGATGTCCGGGCCGGCGGTTGCGAGCACGATCTCCACGTCACCGTCGCCGTCGACGTCGCCGACCTGCGCTCCGAGCGTCGGCAGGTCGACGGTGCACTCGATCCGCGCCGTGCGCAGCGTCCCGCCGCTCTCCCGAGCGATCCATGTCCGCCCGGCGAGGTAGCCGGCTCCGTCGAGGTTCGCGGCGGTGACTCCCGCCGCGGGCTCGTCGAGGTCGACGTCGAGCGCCGTGACCGCGCCGCCGAGCCCCTCGAAGACACGAAGGACGTCGCCCGCGACGGCGACGGTCTCGCCGGACGATGCAGCGGTGAGGCGGTCGCCGGGCGGGCGGACGCCGAGGTCCTCGACCTGCCAGGCCCCGTCGCGCCGGCGCACGAGGACGATGCGATCACCGGCGACGGCCACGAGTTCCGCGGCGCCGTCCCCATCGAGATCCGCCGCGTGCAGCACGTCGTCGATCTCGACGATCTCCTCCCGCTCCCAGTGCGGGCTCCGGTACCAGCGACGGCCGCAGACGACGTCGACCGAACCGCCGCCGGTCACGTCGGCGGCGACGATCGCGCGCGCGGCCGACGGCTTGTCCCGATCGATCAAGCAGTGGTCGAACCGTGACTCGATCGATGGGCCGGAGCGTTCCTTCCACACTTGGATCGCCGGCTCGCGCCAATCCTTGCCGACGATCTCGAGGGCTCCGTCGCCGTCGAGGTCAGCCATGAGCGCCTCGTGCGTGCCCGTCCCGTGAGCGAGTAGGCGCCGCTCCACCGAGTCGCCCCGCAGGCGATATTCGAGGAGCTTCGCTTGCCAGTTGCGCGGCGCGCGCCAGCCGCCCTCGGGCATCTCGCCCGCGAAGATCCGGACACCCTCGTCGTCGCGATGAACCGAGAGCGAGTGCGCGTAGAAGAGACCCCAGTCGAGCGGATGCTCGATCCACGGTGTCGAGGTGCTCTTGCCGAGCTGGTTCTGGAACCACGAGAGACGCCCGTCGAGGTACTCCGCCTCGGAGCACACGATGTCGAGGGCGCCGTCGCCCGTAATGTCGAACAACGCGACGCGGGTCATGTCGCGGAACGAAGGCGCGTACGAGGAGACCGTCCACTCGCCCGCGAACGGTCCGTCTTCAGGCTGCGTGTACCAGTCCGGCCCGTGCACGATCTCGATGCGGCCATCACCGTCGAGGTCGGCGACTGCGATGCCCTCGCTCGATACGCCGCAGACGAGCGAGTAGCGCGTCCACGGCTGACGGATATCCGAGCCGCGCTTGTACGCCTGCGTCCCGGGCACGGCGCAGTAGGGCGCATTTGCGATGAGCTCGGCGACACCGTCGCCGTCGAGATCGGCGAACGCGACGTCGTGCGCCTCGCCGTCGGCCTCGGGGACGATGAGCCATTCATCCCAGAGAGCCTTCGGGTCGGCCGGCTTCTTGAACGCGACAATCGTCCAGATGTCCTCGCGGCCGGCGCGCTCGCGGCCCGCCACGATCTCGGGCAGGCCGTCCCCGTCGAGGTCTTCGAGGGTGAGGGAGACGCCGAAGTGGCCCTGGGCGATCACGCCCTGCTCCGCGGTCACCGGACGAAACCAGATGAGAGCGCCATCCCCGCCGACGACGACTTCGACCAGCCCGTCGCCGTCGATGTCGCCCGTTCGAAGGCACTCGAGGTTCACGATCGACTCGGGAACCGAGCGCAGAAGCGTCAAGCCCCACGAGCTACGCGCCGGCCCCAGCCATGGCAGCCGGCCGCCGGCGGCCGGTGCGTTCGAGAGTCGCATCGTGTTGCTCCTTGCGTCGGGTAACTTGTCGCAACCCTACCACTATTGGTCGGACCGATCTTGACGGCGGTCGGATCGGACGTGTATGAGGGTCGCGTGAGACTCGTGTACGTCGACATCGACAGCCTCCGCCCGAGCCACCTCGGCTGCTACGGATACGCGCGCCGCACCAGTCCGAACATCGACGAGATCGCCTCGCACGGCGTCGTGCTTACGCAGGTCTACACGAGTGACGCACCGTGCCTTCCCTCGCGCAGCACGTTCTTCGGCGGGCGGTTCGGCATCACGACCGGGCTCGTGAACCACGGCGGGACGAACGCCGATCCGCGACCCGAGGGGCCCCTGAGGCTGTTCCAGCGCCGCGCGCAGCAACGTTCCTTCGGGGAGGCGCTCCGAAGCCGCGGGATGCGCGTCGTCTCGCTCTCAGCGTTCCCGCACCGCCACTCCGCGTACCACGTCTGGGACGGGTTCACGGAGATGGTCGACACCGGGGGCGACGGCCTGGGCCGTGCCGACGGCGTCTACTCGTTCGCCGAACGTTGGCTTCGTGCCAACGGCGCCGACGACAACTGGTTCCTGCATGTCAACCTCTGGGACCCGCACACGCCGTACGATACGCCCGTCGAGTTCGGCTTCCCGTTCGCCGACGATGCGCCGCCGGCGTGGCTCTCGCCCGAGCTCATCGCCCGCCAGCGGTCGAGCTTCGGAACGCGGAGCGCACTGAAGCCCTACGGGCTTGCGCCGACGTTCACGTGGCCACGAGGCGCGCCCGAGATCGATGGAGCGGACACGTGGAAAGCATGGATCGACGGCTACGACGTAGGGATCGCCTACGCCGACGCCTACGTCGGACGCATCGTCGAGCTCCTCGACGAGCTCGGCGTCGCCGACGAGACCGCAATCGTCGTCTCGGCGGACCACGGCGAGAACCAGGGCGAGCTTGGCGTCTACGGCGACCACCAGACAGCTGACGAGTACACCTGTCACGTACCGGCGGTGATCTGCTGGCCGGGAGCCACCGACGGGCGCGCGGGCGCGGAGATCTCCGGGCTCGTCTACAGCGTCGACCTGGCGGCCACCATGCTCGAGTTGTGCGGAGCGGCGGTCCCCGAGGGCTGGCACGGTTTGAGCTTCGCGCACGAGCTTGCCGGCGACGCCCTCACGGGGCGGGGATCGCTTGTTCTCCAGCAGGGCGCGTGGAGCTGCCAGCGCGGCGCGCGCTGGGATCGGTGGCTGCTGCTCCGCACGCACCACACCGGATTCAAGGACTTCGCCGCGGTCATGCTGTTCGATCTCGAGGCGGATCCGCACGAGACCGAGGACGTCGCCTGGAAGCATCCCGAGGTCGTTCTCCAAGGCCTCGGCGTAATCGAGACGTGGGTCCGAGCCCGTCTCGGCGAAGCCCGAACCGCGGACCCCCTCTGGAACGTCATCGCCGAGGGCGGGCCCCTCCACGCAGTCGAGTACAAGCCCGACGTCTGCGCCGTCCTCCGCGCGCACGGGCGCGAGGACGACGCTGCGGTCCTCGAGGACGACGACGGCCGTCCACGCATCTGGATCCGCACGCCGTGAATTGACCCGACGCGTCCGCGGCATGTATACCACGGGAAGATTGGTCCTACCAACGGGAGCCATGCCGTGAATCTCGTCTTCGTCGTCTTCGACACGCTGCGCCAGGATCACGTCGGCGCCTATGGGAACGACTGGATCCACACGCCGAACCTCGACGCCTTCGCGTCGGAGGCGACGCGATACACGCGCGCCTACCCGGAGTCGCTGCCGACGCTATGCGTCCGCCGCGCCCTGCACACGGGCATTCGCACCTTTCCCTACCACGGCCACCGAACATTCAAGGGCGACATGCCAACCATCGCCCCCGGCTGGGGGCCGATTCCCGAGGAGCAGGACACGATCGCCGAGCTGCTCTCCGCCGCCGGCTACCGGACCGCTCTGATCTCGGACTGCTACCACATTTTCAAGCCGTCGAAGAACTTCCACCGCGGCTTCGACCAGTGGACATGGATCCGCGGCCAGGAGGGTGACAAGTACCGGACGGGCCCGGCGCTCGACGAGGACGTGCTGCGATTCCACACGCCCTCGAAGCTGCGCGAGAGTGCCGCGCTCCGGCGCTTTCTCACGAACTATCTCATCAACGTCGCACCGCGCGAGGCCGAAAACGGTTACTTCCCGGCTTTGCTCTTCGACGCGGCGGAGCGGTGGCTCCACGACAACGCAGACGCCGAGCGCTTCTTCCTCGTCGTCGACTCCTTCGACCCGCACGAGCCCTGGGACCCGCCGCCTGCCGACCGCGCGCTGTACGACGACGAGGAAGACGTCGAGGTCAACGCGATCCAATCGATCTACGGACCGTGGGAGCATCAGCTCACCGAGCGCGAGCTTCGTCGGCTCCAGGCGAACTACGCGGGCGAGGTGACCCTCGTCGACCGCCACTTCGGGAGGCTCATGGACGCGCTCGAGCGGTCCGGCCGGCTCGAGGACTCGATTGTCGTCGTGATGAGCGACCACGGGCACAACCTCGGCTATCCGGGAGACCAGGGGCTCGTGAGCAAGCAGGGACATCCGATGACGCACGCTGTCGCCGATCTCGTCGCCATGGTCCGGCACCCCGGAGGCGTGGGGGCGGGCGCCGTCGACGACGCGCTCGTCTACCAGCACGACCTCGTCGAGACGGCACTTTCACTGTCCGGTACCGAACTGCCCGGAGGTCGCGACGGACGCGTCGTCTGGTCGACACCGGGCACACCCGCGGCCGGCCGAGAACACGTCACGATCGGGTGGGGACCGCTCGTCACGGTCGTGACGGACGACTGGTGGTACAACGCCAACATCTGGGGCGAGGGTCCGCTTCTCTTTGCGACGAGCGACACGTCGCTCGAGAACGACGTCTCAGGGGCCAATGCGCCGGTCTGCGAGGAGCTCCGGCTCCGTGCCGTCGACGATGCCGGCGGCGCGATCCCCGATGCATTCGCGGACTACCACGACCGGCCGGGCTGTACGCCGTTCGATGACGTGTCGCGGTACTGGGAGAGCGGCGCGACAGCCGCCCGTCCCTGATGCCGCAGTGCTACCGCCACGACGTCGTCGCCGCGCCGAGCGCCGAAGTCCTTTCGGTCGAAGTCGTACAGACCGGCGTGATCCGGGTCGAGACGGCCGACTCGACCTTCGAATGCCGGTACCCGGCGGCAGGGGCGGCCGCTCCCGGCCCGCCTCGGACATCGGCGTTCGCGCCAACGTGGGTTGGCGACTTGGACGGCGACGGCAACGACGAGTCCGTGCAGGTCATCCCGCAGGATCCCGCAGGCGCGCTGACGATCGAGCAGGCCGACGGGACCAGGCGCGTCGCGCCCCAACGCTTTGCGTACGTGGAGTCGCTCGACGTCCACGACGGTCGCATCCTGGTGGGAGAAGGGGTTGCGCGAGAGGGCGGCGTCCCGCTGAATCGGATGCCGCGACTCCTGGTCTACGACGATGTCGAGGCATGCATTGCCGGCGCTGCGACGGTCGTCGACGTTGGCAACGGCTACTCGGGCGCTCACTTCGTCGACGTCGACGGCGACGGCGCCGTGGAGATCCTCGGCTTCTCGCGTCGATCCCCGGCTGAGGTGTATGTCTTCAAGTCGGTCGAGCGTCCGCTCTACTCGCATGCGCACCGAACGCTGGACTCGCGCAAGCTCCCGAGCACCGACCTCTTCGTCGCGGATGTCGACGGCGACGGCCTCGTCGACATCGTCAGCGGCCGGAAGTGGTACCAGGCACCCGACTGGACGCCGCATACCCTCCCCGGTGTCTCGCAGGCGATTGCGGCTGCCGACATCGACGGGGACGGCGCGCTCGAGATCGTCGCGACCGAGGGGGAGAATCTCTCGAATCGTCTGTGCCTGCTCGACCGGACGGCGGACGGCTGGTCCGTGTCGCCGATCGGCGTCGCCGATGCGGATTGGCCGCACGGCGCCGCCGCCGTCGGGGCGGGAAGCGCCGTCGGCCCGTGCGTCCTGACGGCGTACCATCGGCGCGACCTCCACGCACCGCAGGTCTGGCGCCCGGCGAACGGAGCCGCCCCGCCGTGGAGCAAGAGCACGCTCGCCGAGATCTCCTACGGCGAGGAGATGGTCGTCGTCGACCTCGACGGGGACGGCGTCGAGGAAATCGTGGCCGGGCCGTGGTGGCTGAAGCTCGACGGAGAGCGATGGACTCCCTACCGGATCGCAGATAGCACCTACACCGACGTCACGCGCTGCCGGGTGGCCGACGTGGACGGCGACGGCCGGCTCGACGTCGTCGTCTCCGAGGAAGGCGGCGACTGGCCGAGGAAGATCATCTTCAGCGGCCGCATCACGTGGTTCGAGCAGCCAAACGACCCACGCGAAGCGTGGACAGAGCACGTGGTCGCGATCCGAACCTGCCCGCACAGCCTCGACGTCTACGACGTGGATGGCGACGGAGAGGTCGAGATCGTCGTGGGAGAGCACGACCCCTTCACGCCCGAAGGCGCCGAGACCTTCTGCCGGCTGAGCATCTTCAAGCGCGTGCTACCCGGGGGCGAGATCTGGAGCGAGCACGTCGTAGACACGCGCTTCGAGCACCATGTCGGAGCTCGGGCCCTGCCCCTCGAGGACGGAACGGTCGCGCTCATATCGCAAGGATGGAAAGAGCCTCGCGACCTGCACATGTGGACGCCGGCGTAAGCCACCGTCCGCCTCCCGGAGTCGCCGGTCGGCGGCCGACCTCGATCCGAGCCGACATCGTCGCGGGCGTCTCGGTGGCGCTCGTCCTCATTCCACAGTCCATCGCGTACGCGCAACTCGCCGGCATGCCGCCTGTCACCGGCCTCTATGCGGCGGCCGTCCCGCCGCTTATCGCCGCTTGCTGCGCCTCGTCGCCCTACCTCCAGACAGGGCCGACCGCCCTGACGGCCCTGCTGACGTTCGCCGCCCTCAGCGGCTCGGCGCTCCCTGGAAGCTCCCGCTGGGTCGCCTCGGCGGCGATGCTCGCGATCGTGGTCGGAGTCGTGCGCGTTGCCATCGGGACCCTGCGGGCGGGCGCCGTGATGTACCTGCTCTCGGAGCCGATGCTCGCGGGCTTCGCTCGCGGCGCAGCCGTGCTAATCGTCGCCGGCCAGCTCCCGGCGCTGCTCGGCGCCGGCGGGACCACCCACGGTACGGTCAGGGACGCCTGGGACGCGCTCGCCACGAGCGGCCGCTGGAGCCCGGGGGCGGCGCTCGCTGCGGCCGCGGCCGCCGCAATCGTCGTGGTCGCCCGGCGCGTGCACGTGCTGATCCCGGGGATTCTCGTCGCCGCCGGCGCTGCGGTGATCGCCGTTCACTCGGGGGTCGACGCGGGGCGGCTCGTCGGCGACGTGCCCGCCGGCTTTCCTCGGCTCTCGATCCCGACCGGAGGGCTCTCTTCCCTCCTCCTCCCGGGAATCGTGATCGCACTCGTCGGCTTCTCGGAGTCGGCGGCAATCGCGCGCTCGTTCGCCGTGCTCGAGCGGATGCCGTGGAACCCGAGCCGGGACCTCGTGGGCCAGGGCCTCGGAAACATCGCCGCGGGCTGCGTCGGCGCGTTTCCCGTCGGCGGGTCGTTCACGAGAAGCGCGCTGAACCGGATGGCCGGGGCGACCAGCTCGCGCAGCGGCGCCGTGGCTGCGCTGGCCGTCCTCGCCTTCCTACCGCTGAGCGGCTGGGTCGGCGACATTCCCCGGTCGGTCCTGGCCGCGTTCATCGTGCTCGCAGCGTCGACACTCTTCAGGCCGAGAGAGATCGTCGAGCTGTGGAAGCTATCGCGCGTGCAATTCGGCGTCGCCGCGGCGACGTTCGCCGCCACGCTCTTCCTGGCGCCGCACGTCGAGCGCGCAGTTGCGATCGGCTTCGCCGTCACGATCGTCGTGCACCTCTGGCGAGAGACAATCGTGCGGACAGCGGTCAGCTCGGACGGGGAGGTGATCGAGATCAAGCCTTCGGGTGTCGTCTGGTTCGCGAACGCCCAGGCGGTGGCCGACGCCGTCGCCTCGGCGGTGGGACGCCACGGAGGCGCGCGAGTCGTACGACTCCGGCTCGAGGGCTTCGGACGCATCGACCTGACCGCCGCGCTCACCCTCAGTCGGCTGGCGGAGGATCTCCGGGCATCGGGGATCGAGGTGGACATCTCAGGAGTGCCGGCGATCGCCAAGCCGGTCTTCGACCGCATGGTCGCGCACGGGGCGATGCGGCAACCGATCACGACACAGGAGACGACATGAACGACGTCAGCACAGAAGGACTCGTCGGACTCTGGCTCTCGGGAGCCGAGCAGGGCCGGGCAGGGCGGGACGCTTCAGGCCGCGAGCATCACGGCATCGTGACCGGCGCGATCTGGGGCGAGCACGACGGCCGGCACGGCCTCCACTTCGACGGGAACGGCCAGAGCGTCGACATACCGGCAGCGCCCGGGCTCGAGATCGAGCGTGACATCGCGATCGCCGCGTGGATCTGGAAGGACCGGCCGAACGACGGCGAGCGATGGGACGCGATCCTCTCGAAGACGCCCGGTGTCTGGGACTACGAGCTCTTGACGTCGAAGGCGCGATCCGACGAACCGGCGTTCTACTCCCGCCCCTGCGAGCCCAACGAGGTGTACGCCGGCTCCGAGGTGCCGGCGCGCACCTGGGTCCACGTCGCGATGACCCGGCGCGGCGCCGAGGTCTCGTTTTTCGTCAACGGCGGGCTGGCGGGGACGAGCGTGATGGAGGGAGCGTTCTCACGCTCGGGTGGCGTGCTGCAGATCGGCCACGACGGCGCCCAGGCGAACGGCGGCATGCACGGCTGGCTGTCGAAGGTCGCGCTCTACGACCGCGCGCTCGACGGCGACGAGGTCGCCGCCCTCGCATCCAGCTGATCGCCCGGCCAGCTGGGCGCCTTACGACAGCCATACCGTCTCCCAGCTGTAGGCGGGATCGATGCCGGCGCCGCTCCGTGCGATCCCGCTTACCTTCTGGCTCGTGAAGGTCACGAGCTTGTTGAACGCGTAGATGATGTACCCGCCGCGCTGGAAGTCGATTCGCTGCAGCTCATGGGCGATCTCGCGCTTCAGCTTCGCGTTCGTCGTCCGATTCGCCTGCTCGTACAGCTTGATGTAATGCGGGTCGTTCCAGTGGGTCTCGCTGTACGGGGACGTCGGCAGGGTGGCCTGGGCGATCTGCGTGAAGTACGGCGCGTAGCCCCAGAAGTCCTGCGCGAGCGGCCACTTTAGGTAGTTCGAGCCGAAGAACGTCCCCGCCGGCACCTTGCGAACCTTCACGTCCGCCCCGGCGGCCTTCGCCTGCTGCGCGAATACCTGTGCAGCCTCGACGACGCCGGCCGCGATGTCGGCGGTGACGAGCTCGACCGTGAGGTTCTCGTGACCTGCCGCCTTCAGCAACGCCTTGGCGCGATCCACGTCCTGGTCGCGCGTCAACGAGGTGTCGCGGTTCTTGTCCCAGAGAGAGAAGACGTCGTTCCCAACGATGCCGTAGCCGTTCAGCGACTGGTCGATCATCTGCTGCCGGTCGACCATGAGCCGGAACGCCTGGCGCACGCGGACATCGTCGAACGGCTTGGCGTCGACGCGCATCGTGACGGGCGTCCAGAGACCGGGGCGCGACTCGACGACCTTGAGGCCCGCGCGCTGCGCCTGCCTCACCTGAGCGAACGGGGCCTGCGGCTGTACGTCGATCTGACCGCCCTGAAGCGCGTTGAACGTCGCAGTCGGAGTCGCGAACGAGTCGATGATCGTCAGCTTCTCGACGTACGGCCGCCCATGGCGGAAGTAGTTCTCGTTCCGCGTGAAGACACTCTGCTGGCCCGGTGTGAAGCTCTGGAACTTGAACGGCCCCGTGCCGATCGGCCGTCGCGGGTCGTACCCGACCGGGACGATCCCGAAGAAGTAGTAGCCGGAGATCTGATCGAGGAAGGTCGCGTAGGGCGTCTTCATGTGGAGCCTCACCGTCCGCTTGTCGACGGCCTTCATCGAGGTGAGCTCGAGCGGAGCGATCGAGCTCGCGCCGGCGAGAGGCTTCTTCGGATTCCCGATGCGACGGAGCGTGTAGATGACGTCTGCGGCCGTCACCGGCTTTCCGTTGTGGAAGGTGACGCCGTCTTTGAGCCGCACGGTCCACGTCTTCGCATCTTTCGACGAAGAGATCTCCTCGGCGAGGTCGTACACGACTTCGCGCGCATCGACACTGAGGCGCACGAGGCCGTTGTAGAGCGCCATGACTCTCAGCGTGTCGGGGTAGTTGGCCGTCGGAAGCCCTGCGTCGAGCGTGTCCGCCGCCGATCCTCCCGTCAGGCCGACTCGCAGCTCTCCGCCGCGGCGCGGCGTGGCGGCGGCCACACGCTCGTCGAGCGCGCTCATCAACCCTTCGATCCTCGGCGCCCCGCTGAGCAGGAAGGCGCTTCCGGCGGCGGTGCGCAACAGGTCGGATCGCGTCTGGCGGACGTCGTCGTGGTCCTGGTCATGCTCCTGCTCGATGCTCATTCCTGCTACCTCCTCGCGGATGTCGTTGTCATCTGGGTCGGGTCGGCGGCCTCGGAAGAGTCCGGCGATGTCAGCCGGGGTAGATGCCGGACGAGGTCGCGGGTCTCGGGCGCTCGAGGGGCGTCGAGAATCGCGCGGGTGCTCCCACGTTCGACGATTCGACCGTCTTCGAGCACGACGATCTCGTCGGCCACGTGCGGGACGAGCGCAAGATTGTGCGTCACGAAGAGCAATGAGAGATCGTGCTCGTCCTTGAGGCGCATCAGAAGCTGGACGATGACCGCCTGCACGGACACGTCGAGCGACGATGTGATCTCGTCACAGATCAGAAGCGTCGGTCGAGCCACGAGCGCACGTGCGATTGCGACGCGCTGCCGCTGGCCGCCGGAGAGCTCATACGGCCGCCGGCCGAGGGTCGAGCGGGCAAGCGCAACGTCGTCCAGAGCCGCCGTCACGCGAGCTTCGATCGCGGCCGCGCCGGGTCGATCGTCGCCGACCATCAGCGGCTGAGCGACGATGTCGCCGATGGTCCGCCGTGGGTTGAGCGACCCGTACGGGTTCTGGAAGACGTACTGAACTCGGGCTCGTGCCGAGGCTGGCCGCCGGCGGGCACGAGCCGACAGTTCCTGTCCGGAAAACGAGATGGTCCCTGTGAACGAAGGTCCGAGCCCGGCGATGCAGCGTGCGAGCGTCGTCTTGCCCGAGCCCGAGCGACCGACGAGAGCAACGCTGGCGCGCGCTCCGACCTCGAGCGTCACCCCGTGAAGAACCTCCTGCCCACTGTGGCATGCCCGGAGGTCGAGCACCGAGAGTAGGGGATCGCGAACGGGCGGTCGGGCCGCCGAGGATCGGACGACGATCGGCGCTGGGCCGACGACGCGGGCGTTGAAGCACCACGCGCTGTGCCTGTCCACACCCTCTATCGGCGGCGGTGCCGTCGCTGTACACCGCTCGTCAGCGCGGTCGCACCGGGGGGCGAACACGCAGCCACTCGCGGCCGTCGCGCGTTCCGGCGCGCGGCCGGCGATTCCACGAAGCGCTCGCTCCCCGCGGACGTCCGGCACCGCGGCGAGCAGCCCCTGCGTATACGGGTGCATCGGCCGCGACGCGACGGCCTCCGTCGGACCGACCTCGGCCAGCCGCCCGGCGTAAAGGACGGCGAGCCGATCCGCGACCGCCGTGACGACGGCGAGGTCGTGACTGACGTAGACGACGCCGCCCCCGTAGGCGCGGCAGACCACGCGGACCGTCTCGAGCACTCTCGCCTGCGTCGTCACGTCGAGCCCCGTCGTCGGCTCGTCCATGATCAGAAGCCGCGGACGATTGAGGATCGCCATCGCGATTGCGACTCGCTGCTGTTGCCCACCCGAGAGCTCGTGCGGGTACCGGCGGAGCACGCTCGCGCCGCCCGCGAGATTCACCGACTCGAGGGCGGCGGCGACCGCCTCGGCCGGCGCCTCGCCAGACGTCGCGTCGTACGACTCACGGAGCTGCGCCCCGACGCGAAGCGCCGGGTTGAGCGCGGACGCCGGATCCTGCGGCACGTATGCGACGAGACTGCCGCGCACGGCGCGGAGCCCGGCGGCGTCGAGCTCGAGAAGCGATCTCCCCCCGACGAGGACCCGGCCGCCGGCTATGCGAAGGCCGCGGCGGACGTATCCGAGCATCGCGAGCGAGAGCGTCGTCTTCCCCGACCCGGACTCGCCCACGAGGCCGAGTACCTCGCCGGCGTCTACTCGAAGCGACACGTCGCCGATGACGGGCGCGCCGCTGCGAACGGCGCGGACGACCAGATGATCGACCTCGAGGGCAGACTCGTCAGCCGCGCGCGGCGACAACCGTCTCCTCTCCCGGTTCGTCGGCTTCGGCTTCGAGCTGGACCGCGTCGACGCCGAGCACGACGCGAGCGATCGCGTCCGTGAACATGTTCGTGCCGACGGTGATGAGAGCGATCACGACGATCGGAGCGAGAACCGACCACATGTTGTCCTCGATCCCGATCTGGTTCTCGTTGATCATGAGGCCCCAGTCGGCTCCGGGAGGCTGCAGGCCGAATCCGAGGAAGCTGAGGGAGGCGATGAGGCCGATGGAATACGTGAACCGCAATCCGAGCTCGACCATCACCGGCCCGACGATGTTCGGCAAGAGCTCGCCCGTGATCACCCTCAACCGTGGGATCCCGAGCCCGTCGGCGTAGACGACGAACTCCTGCTCCCCTACCTGCACCGTCGCTGCCCGCGCGACGCGCGCGACCTGCGGCGCATGCGTCGCGGCGACCGCCGCACAGATCAGCCACAGCCTCGGCCCGACCAGGCTCACGAGCAGAAGCGCCAGGATGACCTGCGGGAAGGCGAGGACCACGTCGAGCACTCTCATGATCCCTTCGTCGACGACGCCCTTGACGTAGCCGGCAACCAGCCCGAGCAGCGTTCCGACGGCGACGCCGACGATGGTCGCGAGCGCGGAGAGCACGAGAATCGTGCGCCCACCGGCAAGGACGCGGGAGAGCACGTCGCGTCCGAGCTGGTCGGTGCCGAGCCAAGCGTCGGCCGCCGATCGCGAGAATGGCGCACCCACGAAGGCGGTGGTCGAGTGCGGGGCGAGCCACGGTCCCACGATCGCCAGGGCGACGACGAGCGCCGAGATCGAGAGGCCGGTGATCCCGCGAGGCGTGCGGGCGGCCCGGCCGGTCAGCCCGATGAGCTTGCGACGAGCGACCCACCCGATCAAGCGCATCGCATCACGCTCGGCTCCGGCGCCGAAGCCTCGGCGTCGTGAGGATGACCACGACGTCGGCAGCGATGTTGGTGACGATGTAGAAGGCGGCGAGAAGCGATGCGATCAGCTGGATGACGGGGAGGTCGCGGGAGTTGACGGCGCCGACGAACTGCTGCCCAACGCCTGGGTATCCGAACACGTACTCCACGACCACGACGCCGCCGGCGAGGTACGCGAGCGTCAGCCCGATCGCCTGTACGACGGGCGCGAGTGCGTTCGGCGCCGCATGGACGATCAGCAACCGCAGGCTTCCAACGCCTTTCAGGCACGCCATCTCGATGAACTCGCTCTCGAGTACCGAGACGAGCGAGCTTCGGAACATGCGGTAGACGTACGGGAAGATCGCGATCGTGAGCGTCAGCGTCGGCAGCACGAGCACTTTGGGGTTCTCCCAGACGCTCGACCCAGGCGGCACGAGCGAGACGGGCGGGAGTACGTGAGCAGCACCAGTCGCAAGCAGAAGAATGAGTCCGATCGCGACGACGAACTCGGGAAGAGCCGCGAGGACGAGGGCGAGCGTCGATACGACCGTGTCGGGTACGCGGTCGCGGCGCACGGCTGACCATGCGCCGAACGCGAGTGAGAGTGGAATCCCGAGCAGCGCCACCGCTCCAAGGAGGTAGAGGGAGTTCGCGACGTGCGGCTCGGTCTGCGGCCACACGCCGGTGTGGCTTGCGAGCGAGACACCGGGATCTCCGGTGAGCAGGCCGGAGAGCCAGTGCCAGTACTGCGCGAACGGCGATGCGTCGAGCCCGTACTCGTGTCGGAACGCCGCGAGCCGCGCCGGGCTCGCATCGCGCCCGAGGACTGCACGTGCAGCGTCCCCGGGGAGCAGCTGCGTCGCCACGAAGACGACGACCGAAGCGAGGCCCAGCGTGACGACCCCGAGCGATAGCCGCCGAGCGAGAAGCCGGCCGATCATCGTCGACGGATACCGGGGCGACGGATATTGGTCTGACCGGTCGTCTCTCAATCATCATCAGGGTGAAGCCCCCGGGTCAAGGTCGTCCTGACGGGCTCCCGAGCGCCGCTTCCCTGAGGCCTTGCATGTAGCCGACGGCCCATAGACGGCCCAGCACCGAGTAACCGGGCCGCGAGTGGTCGTCTCCGTCGAGCGTGGGGACGTGGTCGCAGCGCATCGGAACGTCAACGGCGCACTCCGCGTAAGCGCGCATGCAGGCGTGCATGTCGGTCGGGCCTTCGTCGTGGAACGTCTCGACGAATGCGTCGGGCCCACCGGTCACGTCTCGGAAATGGACGAAGTGGATGGAGCCGAGCTCGGCGAAGCGACGGATGGCGGCGGGCACGTCAGGCGTCATCAGAGCGATATTCCCCTGACAGAATGCGAGGCCGACGTTGGGGCTCGCCGCGGCCCGGACGGCAGCCTCGAGGTCGTCGAGCGAGGCGAGAACCCGCGCGACGCCGCGAAACGACGGCACGGGTGGATCGTCGGGATGGAAGGCGATGCGAACACCTGCCGACTCCGCCGCCGGACGGATCCGTTCGACGAACCAGGCGAAGCTCTCCAGGACGCGGCTGCGTTCGAGCGGAGCGAACCGCGCGGGAGGGATCCGACGCATCGCCGAGGACTCGAACGCCGTGACGAGCGCCCCGCCGCGGCCCCGAACAGCCGTCGCCGTCCTCGCCCAGCCGGAGCCCGCCATGAAATTCAGGCAGAGAACGTCCACGCCCGCCGATCCGAGCGCCCTGACGAGCTCGAGCATCATCTCGAGCTCGCGGTCTCGGCCGGGGGCCCCAAGCCGGATCTGCTCCATGGGAGGAGAGTCCTCGATCACGGTCAGTCGTAGCCCCCGTTCCCCGAAGTACTGCGCATGCCGCTCGAGGGCGGCGGCGCTCCAGGGATCGTCGGTCTTCGCGAACGCCGTTGCCGTCGAGCTCGTCGCGGCGCCCACTGCCCACGGGAGAACGCTCACCGCCTCGGTGACCCCGACCTGGACGAGCAGCCGGATCAGGTGCTCCTCGCCCGGCTCGACGTACTCGGCGATCCGCGGCGCCGAGCTCACGCGGCGTCACGCGCGCAGCGGAAACCGATGTTGCCGGCCGAGCTATCGGGCGTGTTGCCCGTGCGCGCCGAGACGCGGTAGCGATTGCAGTACGACGCGTGGCAGAGGTACGAGCCTCCGCGGAGGGCACGACGGGACCCGTCGCCGAAGCCGTCGGCGCACCACTCCCACACGTTGCCGACCATGTTGTACAGGCCGTAGCCGTTGGCCGCATACGCGTCGACCGGAGCCGTGCCGACGTAGCCGTCCGCGCAGGTGTTCTCGTTCGGGAAGCTGCCCTGCCAGACGTTGCAGCGGTGCTCGCCGGCGGGTTCGAGCTCGTCGCCCCACGGGAACCGGCGGCCCTCCAGACCGCCTCTCGCCGCGTACTCCCACTCGGTCTCGGCCGGCAGGCGGGACCCGGCCCATCGACAGTACGCCTGCGCATCGGCCCATGACACGTGCACGACGGGATGGTCCTCGCGGCCTTGCAGCCCGCTCCCGGGCCCATCCGGATGCCGCCAGTCCGCTCCCTCCACCTGCAACCACCAGGGCGCCTCGGCGGCATGCCGGTACGCACGGCCCCCATGCGGTGCGAACCCGTGGAAGACGAACGACCAGCCGTACCGCTCGGCGTCGGTCACGTAGCCGGTGTCGCCGGCGAAAGCGCCGAAGCGGCTGTTCGTGACGGCGAACGGGTCGATACCGAACGACGACACCTCCACCCATCGCGTCGGGCGATCGCCGTCGACGACGATCGCAGCGGCGTCGTCGGAGCCCATCGTGAATGCCCCTGCCGGCACGGTGACCACAGGCGATCGCGCCTTGACGTGACCGGCGGGCGGCGCCATCCGTGCGGGAGCCGGACCGTGCCGCGCCGGAGCGCAGCACAGTGGCCCGCCGGCCGGGAGGGGTGCGGCGTCTGCCGTCGTCGGCTCCACGGGACGAGCATATGAAGCTGGACGAGCGGCGTCCAGAATTGGTCCTGCCAATCCAGTGGTCTTCCTTGACGCGCGCACCGGCGGACGTTAGGTTCGACGAGAAGCAACCGGTCTGACCAATTCGCCGGCCCGCCGTCCCGAGAGGAGGAGCCTGTGATCCCTGCCGCTCGTCCGACGTCCCGGACGCGCCCGTGAGCTCGGTCGCGGCTTCGGCCGCACATCCCAACGCCGATGTCCGGCTTGCAGCGGCGGCGCTCGCCGCGGAGCTCGGACCCGAAGCCGCCGACGCCGTCCCGGCCCTCCTCCGGCAGTCGTGTGTCGATCGCCTGCCGCACGTCCGGTACGCGATGCTGCGGGCGCTCGATGCAATCGACCCAACCCCCGAGGAGTGCGTCGCGGTGCTCGTCCATCTGCTCGAGGAGCTGCCCAAGGACGAGCCGGACGACCCGCACGGATTCGGACGGTCCCTTGCGGCGTGGGGAATCGGGCGAATGGGGGCCGCGGCAGCGACCGGGGCCGGCGTCGCCGTCCTCACCCGGATCGCCGCCGATGCGGACGACCACGGCGACCCGCGGTACGCGGCCGGCTGGGCGCTGGCGCGCCTCGCCCCTGCTTCGCTCCCCGCGCTTCCGACCCTCATGCGGCTCGTGCAGGCGGATGACGACGCAAGCATGCGGTCGATCGCGGCCGAAGCGCTCGGCGCGCTCGGCGGCGATGCGGAGCAGGCGGTCCCGGTACTCGCAGACGCCCTTGCCGACCCGAGCCCGCTCGTCCGCGAGGACGCGGCGCGTGCGCTCGGACGGATCGGCGCGGATGCCGCCGTCAGCGTGCCCGCGCTCGCTCGCGCTCTCGACGATCCCGACCAGCTAACGCGGGAGTTTGCGGTCGAGTCGCTCTCGAGCTTCCCCGACGACGGCCACGCGGTCGCCCCGCTCCTCGTGGAGCAGCTGCGCGACGGCTCGCCGACGATTCGCCGCAAGGCCGCGCAGTCGCTCGGCCGTGTCGGGGCCGGCGAGGCAGGCGCCGCGCTACGGCGCGTGACGGTCCGCGATCCTGACCGGCACGTGCGCGACGCTGCGCGGCGCGCAACCGCGGACATCCCCCCCGGGGAGGTCGATCACACCGGGTTCGTCAGCGAGGAGGAGCTCTCGCTCCTCCTCGAGCGCCTACGCACGGCCGAGGACGGACGCATCCGCGCCGGAACGACGTGGAGGATCGCGACGTGGGGACCGGCGGTCGCCGAGCTCGCCCCCGACTTCGCGCGCCAGCTCGAGGAAGACGATCACTCGGACGCGCGCTGGGCAGCGGCCTGGGCGCTCGGTCGCCTGCGAGCTTCGGACCCGCGCGCGATCGACGCACTTGCGCGGGCCGCGCGGCGCGATCCCGACCCCGACAATCGCGCCGAGGCCGTACGCGCGCTCGGCTGGATCGGCCCTTGGGCGTCGGCGGCCGTGCCCGCGCTGCGCGACGCGCTCGACGACCACTACGGGCTCGTGCGCGCCGAGGCGCGCACGGCGCTCGCGCTCGTCGAGCCCGACACCGCGGCGCACGCCGGGCAGACACCGGCTTCCGCGCCTCACCTGGGGGTCGCGTCGTGATCGAGTCCACCGCGAAGCGCGCGCCCTCGACAACGGCGGCCGGCGGCCGGCTTGCCGCAGTGCTCGCGTCTGCAGTCGAGCAGCTCCACGACGACGACGTGGTGGTCCGCCGCGTCGCGGCGGAGACGCTCGGCGCTCTCGGCCCCGAGGCCGCCCCTGTGCTCGACGTGATGATCGAGCGGTCGGTAGTCGATCCCCACGCGCCGGTCAGGTACGCGCTTCTCTGGGCTCTGGAGCAGGTGCCGTGGGTCGATCTCGACGCGGTGCCCACGTTCGTGAAGGTGCTCGACGATCCGGACTTCGTGGCCCAGGCCAGAGCGGCTTGGGCAATCTCAAAGGTCGGTCCAGACGCCGTCGAGGCGGTCCCCGATCTGGTGCGGGTCGCCAGTGACGCCACACGCTGGGTCGACCCACGCTGGTCAGCCGTCGTCTCGCTCGAACGGCTGGGACCAGTGGCGCGGGAGGCAGCTCGCGGGCTCGAGCCGATCCTCGGCGACGAGCGGGCCGACATGCGGGAGGCGGTCGCGCGGACGATGTGCGTCATCGCACCGGGGGAGGAATGGGTGATCGACTGCGTGCTCCCGTGCGTGGACGATCCGCATCAGCACGTTCGCGAGTCGACCGCCGCCGGCTTCGCAGCCGCGGGGCTCGCACGCCCCGATGTCCGGTCCGCGCTCGAGGGCCTCCTGCTCGACCAGTGGCCCGCGGTCCGGCGAGCAGCCCGGGACGCCCTGGTCGCGCTCTTCGGCGCCGCAAGCGAGGTCGCGCCGCCTCCAACGGACCCCGAGCACGAGCGCTCGGTGCAGGCATTCGCGGAGTTCTGTCGCGAGCGGCTGGCCGACGACGACGACCGACGTCGAGGAGGAGGCGCCTACGGCGCCGGCACGCTCGGTCCGTACGCCGACTCGCTGCTCGACGTCCTCCTCCCCCTCTATGCCACGGACCGAAACCTCGACGTGCGCTGGTCCGCCGCCTGGGCCTTCGGCCGCCTTGCGGAGCGTGGAGCGGGCACGGTTCCCGCGCTCGTTCGCGGTCTTCGCCTCGACCTCGATCCCGACGTCCGCGCGATGACCGCGTGGTCGCTCGGAGAGCTCGCGCGAGATCACGGCGACTGGGCGGACGTCGCCGTCGCCGCACTCGCCAGGGCGCTCGGCGACCACGACTCGCTCGTGCGCGAGGAGGCATCCGCCGCCCTCGGTCGCATCGGCGCGCCCGCTGCGGCCGCCCTGCCGGCGCTTGCCGTCGCAGCGACCGACCGACACAGGCTCGTGCGGGAGAAGTCCCGCGCGGCGATCACGGCGATCGCAGCGCGGAGCGCTCACGCTTCGGCGCGATGACGGCCGCGGCGGCAACAAGAGGGCCCGAGAGCCGCGCGACCCCTCCGGCCGAACGCGGATACTGGGGCGAGGCGGCGCGCGCGCTCCTGCACGACTGGACCGCAGTCGCGGGGATGCTCATCGTCGCCCTCCTCGCGCTCTCCGCCGCACTGGCGCCGCTCATCGCGCCGTACGACCCTACGTTCCAGCACTCCACTGGGCTCACCCTCGACGGGCGCCCGAGGACACCGGGGGCGGACGGGTTTCTCCTCGGGACGGACGAGCTGGGCCGCGACGAACTGTCGCGTCTCGTCTACGGCGCACGTGTCTCACTCGTCGTGGGGGCCACGGGAACACTCCTCGCAGCGGTCCTCGGCGTGGCTTGGGGTGCCGCCGCGGGGATGGCGCGCGGGCTGTGGCAGGCGGTGCTGATGCGAATGGTGGACGTGATCCTCTCCTTCCCGACGCTCCTTCTCGCCATCGCACTGCTCGCGGTGACGAAGCCCCGCATGCTGACGATCATCCTCATCGTCGGAGCCACGTTCGGAGCCGGGCTCTCGCGGATCGTCTTCAGCCAGGTCACGAGCCTCCGCGAGCGCGAATTCGTCGTAGCCGCTCGAGCATCGGGTGTCCGCAGTCCGATGATCGTGCTCCGGCACATCGTCCCGCATCTCCTGCCGAGCGTGATCGTGATGAGCACGCTGAGCGTGGCGACGATCATCATGTTCGAGGCCGGTCTCTCGTACGTCGGTATCGGGATCCAGCCTCCGCAGGCCTCGTGGGGGAACATGATCAGCTCGGGGCAGTCCTATCTCCTGTCGGACCCGTGGCTGATCGCCGTTCCCGCGGGGAGCCTCGTCGTCACGATGATCGGCTTCGCGCTCCTTGGCGACGGGCTACGCGACGTGCTCGACCCGACTCTCGAGCGCCAGCGCGGCCTCGTCCGTACGGGCCTGCGTTAGCCAGCCGGACCCGCGGCCGCGTGCGTGCACGAGGCAGGCACAGCAGGGCCGCGTGAGCCGAAGGCCGGAGCCTCCGGCTCACGCGTAGCGGACGCGAGGGTCGAGCGCCGCATTTGCGAGATCTGCAAGCAGGTTGAAGATCGCCACGAAGAACGCCGCCGTGAGTACGGTGCCCATGACGACTGGCACGTCGTTCGAGCCAACGGCGCGCCACGTCTGCTGGCCGAGCCCCGGCCAGCCGAAGACGTTCTCGATGATCAGCACGCCGCCGAGCAGGACGCCGAGGTCGAGGCCGACCATCGTCACGATCGGCGCCGCCGCGTTGCGGAATGCGTGGCGACCGAGCACCATCCACTCGGGGAGCCCCTTCGCACGCGCATTCCGGATGTAGTCCTCGGACATGATCGAGAGCATCGTCGAGCGGGTCATGCGCGCATACCAGGCGGCAGCCGGCAAGCCGAGCGTCAGCGCCGGGAGCACGAGCGCGGAGAACGACCCGTATCCCCCGAGGGGGAACCACGCGAGCTTGAATGCCAGGTAGTACAGGAGGAGGAACCCGAGGACGAACGACGGCGTGACGACGCCGACGAGCGACCCGAAGAGGATCACGCGGTCGAGCGGCCTCCCCCTGGCCCGCGCCGCGAGGACTCCGAGCGGGACACCGGCGAGCAGTCCTACGCAGAGCGCCGCACCCGCGAGCAGCGCCGTCCGCGGCACGAGTCCGAGCGTGCTACGCAGTACCGGGTTGCCCGTGTAGAAGGACTTTCCGAGGTCGCCGCGCGCCATGCGGGTCAGGTAGCGGAAGTACTGGGCGTAGAGCGGCGCGTCGAGCTTGAGATTCTTCCGCGTCTGCTCGACGACTGCCTCGGTCGCGCGCTCGCCCGCGTACGCTCGCGCGGGGTCGATCGGCGACAGGAAGACTGCCGCGAAGGTCAGGCTCACGATCGCCCACAAGACGATGACCGTCCAGCCGAGGCGCTTGACCATGTAGATCAGCACGGTTCTGCGCTTACTTCTTCAACCAGTAGTCCTTGAAGAAGTGCGGAGTCGTGAACGTCTTCGGGACCTTGAATCCCCGGACGCGCTTCGACATCAATTCGATGCGGATGTCCTGGATCATGGGGATCGCGGCAACCTCGTCGTGCACGACGATCTTGTCGATCTCCTTGTAGATCTTCGCGATCTTCGCCGGATCCTGTTCGGTGTGCGCCTGCTGCGCGAGCCGGTCGACGCGGCTCGTGGCGTACATCGAGAGGTCGCAGCACTGCGCTGCGACCGCTGCCGACGTGAACGCCCCGTCGATGAAGTACGAGCCGTGCGGGTAGGGCAGATCCCACACGTAGGCAGTCATCGGAGGCGGATTTCCGTGATAGGCGCGGGCGCCGAACTGGCCGCCCTTCGTCAGGGTCACGGTCGGACGCAAGCCGACCTGCTGAAGATCGAATGCGGCGTTCTGGACCATCTCCTTGTCCGGCGAGCCGCTGCCGCCGAGCACCTCGATGTCGAAGCCGTTCGCGTAGCCCGCGTCCCGCAGCAGCCCCTTGGCCGCGGCCGGGTTGAACGGGATCTGAATACTCTTCTGGTAGTAGGGCGTCTGCGGGGAGAAGAGCCCACCGGGGGCGACGGCGGCCAGGCCGCGAAGCGATCGGACGAGCCGCTTGCGGTCGAGCGACATCGCAATGGCCCGCCGCACCCTAACGTCCTTGAGCGGCTCGTACTGCTGGACGTTGAGCGTGAAGTAGTACCAGAGGTTGTACGCCTTCAGGACGAGCTGAGCACTCTTGTCGAACGAGTCCCGGAGCTGGACGACGAGGTCGAGCGGCGGGCGCTGCTGCATCATGTCGAGCTCGCCGCGCTCGATCTTCAAGGCAGCGAGGCTCGGGTCGATGCCGACCGTCGCCTGCACGCCGTCGAGGTAAGGGCGTGCCGGGTTCCAATACTTCGGAAAGCGCTTCAGCGTGAAGCCCTTTGCCAGATCGACGTTCGACATCGTGAACGCTCCGGTGCCGACCGGGGCGAGGTTGAACTTCGCGTCGCCGAGCTGCTGGACGACGTCGCGCGGCACGACGGACGCAAACGGCAGAGACAGCAGGAACGGCAAGGCGCTGTCAGGCTTCTCCATCGCGATCGAGACGGTGTAGCGGTCGACCGCCTTGATTCCGCTGATCGTCTTCGCCTTCTGGTTGACAACGTCCGCGAGGCCGACGATCGGGATGCCGGTGTACAGCGAGGAGCCCTCGCAGGCGAACTCCGGCGTGACGATCCGCTCCAGGGAGAACTTCACGTCGTCGGCGGTCATCTCGCGCCCGTGGTGGAAGCGCACGCCCCGCCTCAACTTGAACGTGTACAGCGTGCCGCCACGCGTGATCTTCGGCAAGCTGACGAGGTTCGGGTGAAGCTTCAGGTCGTCTCCGACCCAGAGCAGCGAGTCACTGATCGCAAGCGTGCCGCTCCACACGAACCCGTCCCAGAACTTCTGCGGGTCGAAGCCACGGAGGGAGGGTGCGGCGGCCAGCAGGAGTGTCCCCCCGCGCGTCGGCGTCGCCTTTTCCGCGCCGCGCACGCCAACCGTGCGGTCGAGTGCACCGAGCGCCGGTCGCGCTCCGAGCATCGAAGCGGCGCCCCCGGTGATGATCGCCTTGACGAGCAGTGCATGACGGGTCATCGCCGGCCCGGTGAGCTCGTCGTATTCGTCCGGTGCCATGCCAGCCTCCAGGGTCGAGGGCAAGACCTGAGAAATCGGTCGAACCGATTTGCCAGTTTCTCACCTCCGGCTCAGGATTGCAAGAACTGGTCCGACCAGATTGGTCGAACCACTCGACGGTCCGCAGCAACTGGCGTAGAGTCGCCGGGAAGTGGACGTCGTCGCGAGCACGACACGGTCAGAGGTCGCCGAGTTGCCCGAGTGGCTCCCTCCGACGAGCGACGCGCTCGAGCTCTCGCTCTTCCGGAACTTCCCGGACTGGATGATCAATCTCGAGTCCTTGCGGGTCGGCGATGTCGACGGCGACGGCTCGGCCGAGATCGTGGCGGGCGGCGACGGGGCGCTCGTCTGGTACCGCGCGATCGACGGCGCATGGGGTGTGATCGCCCGAGGCCATTTCGGTGTCTCGATCGCGCTCGAGGATCTCGACGGGGACGGAGTCCCCGAGGTCGTGACGGCCAGGGAGCGGAACGAACGCGATGGCGTCTGGTCGATCTCTGCCTTTCGCCTCGTCGGCGGAGCGTGGCAGGAGTACACGCTCGTTCCGGCCGCTGACGGCGAGGCACACGACCTTGCCTTCGCCGATCTCGACGGCGACGGTGAGCGCGAGCTCGTCGCCAATTCCCCCTACAGCGAGCCGGCCGGGACGCTCGCCTACAAGCGAGGAGCCGACGGACTCTGGCAGCGGCACGAGCTGGTGATGGGGATCTCCAGCGAGGGTATCGAGGTCGTCGATCTCGACGGGGACGGACGCCTCGAGATCGTTCACGGGTCCGACTGGTATGCCCCGCCGCCCGACGGGCCCTTCAGCGGACCGTGGGAGGTACGGTCGTTCGCGCCGTCGTTCCGCGAGATGGGACGGGTCGCGATCATCGACGTGACCGGGAACGGCGCTCCCGACATCGTCCTGTGCGAGGCGGAGTATCCCGACGGACGGCTCTCGTGGTTCGAGAATCGCCTGCTCGATGACCGTGAAGCGCCCTGGCGGGAACACCAGCTGGACATCGGCCTTTACTACGCCCACTCGCTGTCGGTGTGGCGCGAGGACCCATCGGAGGTGCGGATCTTCGCCGGCGAGATGCACGAGGGCGGGTACCTCGCCCCTCGGAACTGGCACGCACGGCTAATCGAGTACCGCGTGACCGCCGGCCGCTGCAGTCGACGGGAGCTCACTCGCAGCGCGGGCACCCACGAGGCGATCGTCGCCGACGTCGACGACGACGGGGTCCTGGAGATCGTGGGGAAGGACTGGCGCGAGCCGGCGATCCAGATCTGGAGACCTCGCGCGGGCCCCGCACGCGGCTCCATCTTCGAGCACCGGCTGATCGACCGGGACAAGCATCAGGCCGCGCACGCGATCGTCGCACTCGACGTGCGCGGGGCCGGCGCCGCGGACGTCTTCTGTGGATCCCGCTGGTACCGGGCGCCGGCGTGGGACTCGGCTGAGGTCGCGCCCGGTGTCGAAGCCGCCGCAGGAGCCGACCTCGACGCCGACGGGAGCGACGAGCTCGTCGTCCTACGGACCGTGGGCGGGCAGACCGAGCTTGCAGCCTGCTCGCTTCGCGGCGAGGGCTGGTCGATCGAGCCGATCGGCGAGCTCGCAGAGGAGCCCCTGCGCGTCGCAGCCTCTCCGCTCGGCTCCGGTCGACCTGCCCTCGTCGCGGCGTCTTGCCCGTCGTCGGTCGTCGTGTTCTCGCGAGGGGAATCGACGGGCTCGTGGCAGCGCGAGGACGTGAAGATCGCCGGCAGCGGTGCTCTGACGATCGCCGATCTCGAAGGGCGCGGCGCTCTCGAGGTCGTGCTCGGCACCACCTACCTCAAGCTCGGGGCGAACGGATACGAACGAGTCGACACCGTAGAGGGCCCTGACCTCCGCGCGCTCGCGGTCGAGGTCGCCGACGTCGACGGCGACGGCAGGAAGGAGATCGTCGTCGGTCTCGCGTCACCCCAGCGGGTGATCCACGGCGACCACGACGACCACTACCGCCAGCTCGGCCGGCTCGTCGTGCTCGGCAGGTCAGCCGACGGCGGCTCGTGGCAAATGCGGCACATCGACTCGCTGAGGCACCCGTCCGCGCTCGTCACCGTCGACGTCGACGGTGACGGCCGCGCCGAGATCGTCTGCGGCGAGCACGACTCGAGCTGGCCTTACCGCGCCGAGTGCAGACTCATGCTCTACACCGCGCCGGCGCCGGGCAGCGCCTGGCTCCGGAGCACGATCGAGACGCGCTTCGAGACCGTGGGGCTGGGAGTCGCTCGGGATGCTCGAGGCGGTGTCCTGATTTGCGGGCACGGGTCGTCGGACGTTCGCTACGTCCACCTCTGGAGCACGGCGCCGGGCGGGCGACCGTGATGGCACCGCCTTCAGAGCGCCGCCAGCGCCTCCGCCGCGGCGGCCCGTGCGGTTGCGACTCGCTCGGAGTAGAATCCGAACTCCGGCGAGACAGGTCGCGGAGGCTCCACGCCGAACGCGGCGAACGCAACCTCGTTCGGTCGAGCTCCGCGAGCCGCGGCGCGGTCGGCTGCACGCGCGACGCCGTCGAGGTAGACGAGATCGGCTGCGCCGATCTCGATCGCCTGTGCAGCCGAGAGCACGGGACCGTGTGCTGGAACGACGTGGCTCGGTTCGTCGCGTCGCAGCCGCGCGAGCAGCGAGCGGTAGGAATCGCGCATCGCAGCGAGCGACCCGAGGACAGCCGGGATCGCGACCGGCGAGCAGAAGTCCCCGACCGCGACGACACCATGATCCGGGAAGGCGTAGACGAGGCCGTCGACGCCGTGATGGGCGGCTTCGATCGGCTCGACTCGAACCGCGCCGAGCGTCGTGTGCTCGCCGCCCTGGATGACAGCGTCGACGCGGGTGCGGACAGGCCAGGTACACGCCCACTCGACGGACGCACGCTGCGCCTCCGAAGGGATCTCGGTACGAAGGCGAGCCGCCGTTCCTTCCGCCGCCACCACTCGCGCGGCGCCGAAGCAGCCGATCCCGCACACGTGATCGAAGTCCCCGTGGGTGAGAGCGACGGTTATTCCCGCGGGCGCAAGACGGACGACCGCGTCGGCCAGCCGCCTGACGTCGTCCGGGAAGAAGGCCGGATCGACGACGACCGCTTCTCCTTTGTCCACCACGACGACGGTCCCCATGCTCCAGGGGCGGCCCGGCGCGTGCCATACCCCTCGATCGATCGGCGCGAGGGACGCCGTGGAGCCTTCCGGTAGCGCGTCGTGCCGGTCTTGGCCGTTCACGGGCTGAGCACCAGCTTCACCTCCGGCGGCCGCACGGCGTACGCGGTGCGAGAGGTTTCGTTCGACGTCTCGGCCGGCCGCACAGTCGGCATCGTCGGAGAGTCCGGGTCGGGGAAGACCATAACCGCGCTCTCGGTGATGGGACTTCTCCCTCCAGGCGCATCGGTGACATCGGGACGTATCGAGCTCGACGGCGTCGGCGATCTCACGCGAGTGTCGCAGAACACCCTTCGGTCGGTCCGCGGAACGCGGATCGCGATGATCTTCCAGGACTCGATGACCAGCTTGAACCCGCTACTCACGATCGAGACGCAGATCGTCGAGAGCCTGCGGGTCCATCTCGGGTTGCGCGGAGGCCGGGCTCGAGCCCGCGCACTCGAGCTGCTCGAGGAGATGGGGGTGCCCGAGCCGGAGCGGCGCCTCTCGCAGTTTCCGCATCAGCTCTCCGGAGGGCTGCGGCAGCGCGTCGCGGCGGCCGTCGCCCTCGCTCCCGATCCGGACGTCCTGATCGCCGACGAGCCGACGACGGCCCTCGACGTCACGATCCAGGCCCAGCTGCTCGAGCTCCTCCGGCGTGAACAGCAGACGCGCGGAATGGCGCTCATCCTCATCACGCACGACCTCGGCGTCGTCGCCGGCATGGCGGACGAGGTCTGCGTGATGTACGCGGGACGGGTGGTCGAGTATGGCGAGGTCGATGCGATCTTCAAGCGGCCCCGCCACCCATATACGAAGGCGCTGCTCGACTCGGTGCCTCGGCTCTCGGGAGCGCTCGACCTGCGCCTCCGTTCCATTCCGGGAAACCCGCCCTCTATCTGGGACATCGAGACCGGCTGTTCCTTCTCGAGGCGCTGCCCGATCGCATTCGATCGTTGTAGCGCGGAGACGCCGCCGCTGACCGGGGTGCCCGGGCGGCTCTCGGCCTGCTTCGCAGTGGAGGAAGAGGAATGACCGAGGGGCGGAAACCGCTGGTCGAGGCCACCGGGCTCTCCGTCGAGTTCCGCGTCGCTGCGCGATCGTGGCGGCGCGACGGCCAGAGGCTCGTCGCAGTCGCGGGAGTCGACTTCGCGATCGAGCACGGCGAGACGCTCGGTCTCGTCGGCGAGTCCGGCTCAGGAAAGACGACCCTCGGACGCACGCTCCTTCGCCTCTACGAGCCGTCCGAAGGATCGATCGCGTACGACGGTGTCGATATCGTCCCACTCCGGGGCCGCGCTCTGCGTACGTTCCGGAGCCGTGCCCAGATGGTCTTCCAGGACCCGTACGCATCCCTGAACTCGCGGATGAAGGTCGGCGACATCGTCGCCGAGCCCCTGCGCGCGTATCGACGGGGGTCACGGGCGAGCCGTGCACGCCGCGTTCGCGAACTGCTCGATCTCGTCGGCATCCCCGTGGAGAGCGCGGACCGCTTCCCACACGCATTCTCCGGCGGCCAGCGACAGCGGATCGGAATCGCGCGCGCACTCGCGCTCGAGCCCGACCTGCTCATCGCCGACGAGCCCGTCTCGGCGCTCGACGTCTCGATCCAGGCCCAGATCGTCAACCTGCTGAAGGACCTCCAGGCGGACCTCGGCCTCACGATCCTGTTCATCGCCCACGACCTCGCGGTGGTGCGGCAGATCGCGAACCGCGTCGCCGTGATGTACCTGGGCCAGATCGTGGAGATCGGAACGAGAGAGCAGGTCTTCGACTCCCCCGCGCATCCGTACACGCAGTCGCTGCTCGCCGCCGTGCCGATTCCAGACCCGGAAAGCGAACGGTCGAGGGAACGTGTCGTGCTCCGCGGCGAGATTCCGAGCCCGATCGCCCCGCCCTCAGGATGCCGCTTCCACACTCGTTGCCCGGTTGCGCTTCCGCTCTGCTCGGAGGTCGAACCCGACCACCGCACGGTCGCCGCAGGACACCGGGCCGCCTGCCATCTGGTGGGCTCGCGGTCGCAGCCGAAAGCACCACCCCTCGCTCATCGAAAGGAGCACCCGTGAAAGCAGCAGTCCTGGAAGAAAGCCCCGGCAGGCTGGTGATCTCCGACGTGGACGTCGACGCACCCGGGCCCCGGGAGGTACTCGTACGCGCGAGGGCGGCCGGTGCGTGCCATAGCGATCTCCACTACCTGCGCGGGATCTACAAAGAGCTCCCGCTTCCGTTCGTGGCCGGCCACGAGAGCGCCGGGGTGGTCGAGGCGGTCGGCAGCGACGTGACGTACGTCGCCCCAGGAGACCACGTCGTCACGACGCTCCCGGGCTTCTGCGGTCAGTGCACGAAGTGCCTGACCGGCCACCCGAATCTCTGCTACTCCGAGTCGCTCGGACGCGGCCCCGACGATCCGCCGCGCCTCCGCCGCGCGGGCGAGCCGATCGCGCAGTTCTACAACATCTCGTCCTTCGCGGAGATGCTGCTGCTGCACGAGACGCAGGTGATCAAGATTCCACGCGAAGTTCCGCTCGAGGTTGCCGCGCTGCTCGGTTGTGCGGTGCAGACCGGAATCGGCTCGGTGCGGCGCACGGCCGCAGTTCCCTCGGGAGCGACGGTCGCCGTGATCGGCTGCGGCGGGATCGGTCTGAACGTCGTCCAGGGCGCGCGGCTCGTCGGCGCCTCCCGGATCATCGCGATCGACCGGGTCGAATCCAAGCTCGAGCTGGCACGCGAGTTCGGCGCGACGGACACCGTGCTCGCCGGCGACGATGCTGTCGGCGAGGTTCTCGAGCTGACCGACGGCGGCGTCGACTACTCCTTCGAGGCAATCGGCTTGAAACCGACCGCCGAGCAGTGTCTCGCAATCCTCCGTCCGCGCGGCACCGCGACAATCATCGGGATGATCCCGGAGGGCCAGACCGTCGAGGTCGGACCGTGGGATCTCCTCACCGAGAAGACCTTGAAAGGCACAGACATGGGATCGGTCATAACGCGCGTGGACATTCCGCTCTATTGCGACCTGTACTTGCAGGGTCGCCTGAAGTTCGACGAGCTGATCTCGCGTCGCGTCAAGCTCGAGGAGATCAACGAGGCGTACGACGAGCTGGAGACCGGAGCCCCGGCGCGCTGCGTCGTCGTCTTCGACGCCTGAAAGGAGTGGCGATGCGAAGTGGAACGACGACTGGCCTGCTAATCGTCGCTTCCGTCGCGGCGTTCGCAGTGGGATGGCCCTCCATTGGCCTCGTTCTTGCTGTAGGAGTTGCCCTGTCTTCCTTCTTCCATCGTTGGCGCTGGCACCTCCGTGATGTGGTTCAGCGGCGGACTCGGCACGAAGCAATGGATGGCCGCTGGCCAGCGAGCAGCGCCGAGCTCCGGGCGCGGGCCCACCGGCGCGCATAGGCTAGGTGACGCGGCCGAAGCGACGAGGCGCCGGCGAAGACGTCGGTGGCTCGGTCGCGCGGGGCAACTTCAGGCTCTTCATGAAGTGCTCGCCGCGCCCGCTGACCAGGTCGTCGAGTGTCAGCGATATCGCTTCCCGGCCACCGGGCGAGAGCGCCGGACATGGAGCACTTATGGAGCAGAGCGGTGGCAACCTCCGCCAATCACAGGCAACAACGCGGAGACGCAAGAGCTCCAAACCGCTTGCAAACCGCCGCCCCCAGTTGCATCCGGTCGCGGGCGACCCGAGATGGTAAGGAGGGGGTCGACGGTTCGAGTCCGTCAGAGGGCTCTGAAAGACCTGCAAATCAGCGATTCACGTTGTCTGTGCTGAATCGCAGGTAATGAGGGGATCAACGGACAAAGCCGAAGTGGCTGGTTTGCAGGCCTTTCTTCTGTGACGCGTGCTCGTTCTCGGCTACCGAGGTCGCACCCGGGTCGCACGCCACTTCACGGCCAACGTGGCCGAGGCCCTGAACGCAGCCAAGCCGCCCGGCTACGCGCCGGGCCGGACGAGTCCGGTCTCGTAGGCGACGACGACGGCTTGGGCGCGGTCGCGAAGGTCGAGCTTCGAGAGCACGCGCGCGACGTGCGTCTTGACGGTTGTCTCCGCGACGACGAGCGCGTGCGCGATTTCTCGGTTTGACAGGCCGCGCCCCACGAGCGTAAGTACCTCGACCTCGCGGGGAGTGAGGTCGGCGAGTTCCTTACGGCGGGCGTCGTCTGCGGAGGGACGGCGGCAGAATTCCTCGATCAGTCGACGTGTGATCGCCGGAGCTACGAGCACGTCCCCGTCGACGACCTTTCGGATCGCGTCGGTCAGCTGCCCTCGCCGAACGTCCTTGAGCAGGAAGCCGCTCGCGCCGGACTTCATCGCCTCGTACACGTACTCGTTGTGGCCGAAGGTCGTGAGCACGAGCACGCGAGGCGGCGAGGGCAGCCTGGCGAGCCGTCGCGTCGCCTCGAGGCCATCGACGTTCGGCATGCGGATGTCGACGAGCGCGACGTCGGGTGAATGCCGGCCCGCGAACTCGACTGCCTCTGCGCCGTCGGCTGCCTCTGCAACGACCTCGAGGTCAGGCTCGAGCTCGACCAGCGCGCGCAGACCGTCGCGGACGATCGCCTCGTCGTCTGCGATCAGGACGCGGATCACGACAAGGCCAGCGGAAATCGGGCACTAACACCGAAGCCGCCGTCAGTGCGAGGGCCAACCTTCAGCACGCCGCCGTAGAGCGCGACGCGTTCGCGCATTCCTGCGAGTCCCCGGCCGCCGGTAAGTGATCTCGCCTCGACCATTCCCTCGTCGACCACCTCGACCGTCAGCTCGTCCGTCCCATACGCGACACGGATGAGGGCGCGCCGCGGCCGCGCGTGCTTGATCACGTTCGTGAGCGCCTCTTGGACGACCCGATAGGCCGCAAGCTCGAGGCCTGCGGGAAGCTCGATCCGGTCTCCCGTCACCTCCAAGTCGACCTCCACCCCCACCTCGCGCGCGTCCGAGATCAACCGCTCGATGTCGCTCAACCCTGGCTGAGGCGCGAGGGGCGCGGCGCGCTCATCGAGCAGCTCGAGCAACCGCCGCATCTCGGCGAGCGTCTCGCGGGCGCTCCGTTCGGTCGCCAGCAGACGGCGGCGCGCAGCCTCGTAGCCCCCGCTTTCGAGCATGCCCAGCGCCGCGACGACCTGCAGCACCACGATGCTGATGCCGTGTCCGACGACGTCGTGCAGCTCGCGCGCGATCCGCGCACGCTCGGCGGCAACGTCGGCCTGCCGAACACGCTGCAGCTCCTCGACGGCGAGCGCACGCCGGCGGAAGGCGTGGCCGACCGGCCAGGCGGCGGCGAGGAGGGCCCAGAAGAAGATCGCAGGCCCGCTGAGCGTGAAGTTCGGGTCCTTCACCTCGTGGATCGCCGTTCCCAGTAGCGCGACCGGAGTAGCGAGCACGAGCGCACGTGGCTCGGCGTAGCGCCCGACGGCATAGATCGCCGCGAGCGGCGGCAGGAATGTCCCCAACGCCTCGGGTGCACCAACCGCCAGGTAGAGGAGCGAACCGCTGGTGAAGACGAAGGCGAGAACGACCAACGGCACCCGCCGGCGCCAGACGAGCGCAAGCGACATCGCCACGAACACGACCGACAGGAGCGGTCGGTGACGCTCCCGCGTGACAAAAGAGAGCGGCGCCCAGACGTCCATTAGCGACAGCCCGGCCACCAGCGCCGCCAGCGCGACATCGAACGAAGGCAGCGACGCCACCCGACGCGGCAACGGCAGCACCAACTCGTTCATGCGGTGACGGTACTGCGTGCTCGCGGGAGGCGCATCCTCCTCAGGACGATCCGCATCCTCCTTCGGGAGTAGGCCGGACGCGACGTTCACCTCGCAAATCGTCCGACGCGCCGACGACGCCTCAGGGCCCCGCTCCTACCGTCGAAGCATCCGCGACGAAAGGAGCCGACCGATGACCCGATCGACCCTCGCCCGTATGGCGATCACTCTGATCTCAGTCTTCCCGCTGCTGGTCCTCATCCTCCACGGCGTGCAGGCCGGCCACTACCACCCGCTCAGCCAGGCCGTCAGCGAGCTCGCCCTCGGACGCGACGGCTGGCTGATGGCAATCGCGTTCTGCTCGCTGGGCACAGGCACGCTCTTCCTCGCGGCGATGTTCCGCCGCCTCGATACACCGGCGCGCGTCGCCCCGTACCTGATCGCCGCCTCTGGACTCCTCAGCTACGTCTCCGCATTCGTGCACGCGGACGGTCCGCACGGAAGCACGACACACGGCCAGATCCACCAGGCCGTCGGCATCGTCACCTTCGTCCTGATGATCTCCGGAATGTTCGCGCTTGTCCGACCGTTCCGACGCGACCGCCGCTTCCACGGCCTTGCAACACCGACCCTTGTCTGGGTGTTCGCGGCGGTCGGCGGCTTCTTCCTGATCCCCCTCAGTGGAGCGGCCTATTTTGGTGTCGCACAACGCATCTTCCTCGGGATCGTCCTCAGCTGGGCGCTGACTGTTGCGACCCATGGTCGTGAACGAGCGACGACAGCGGCGGAGGCACCCGTCGCCGCGTGATCAAGAGATCCGTAGACCCGATAGCGATCATTCAGCTCGCTTCGCTGAGAAAGCCGGAGGAAGCTCCGGCTGCGGCGGGTCGCACCAGGGTCCCACCGCTCCCGCGGACAAGCCCAGCGGAGCGCTGACGCCGCCTCTGTCGCTTCAGCGCGCGGGCCAGCGCGGCGCCCCGAGGTCGCGCGAGATGCCGCGCGCTGCCTCGATCACCGCTGCGGACACGGCACTGAGGCGGTTCGCACGCACGACGCGCTCCTTCGGGCCGGCGACGCCGACGGCGCCGATCGGCTCGCCGCGCCGGTCGAAGATCGGCGCGGCAAGGCCACCCTCACCGAGCAGCGCCTCCTCGCGCTCGACGGCGTAGCCGGTTTCGCGAACGCTCGCGAGATCGCGCCGCAGCGCAGCGGCCGTCGTGTGCGTGTGCCCCGTCAGCTTCGGCAGGCCCGACCGGACGAGATCGTCGACGTCGTCTCTGTCGACGTACGCCAGCAGCGCCTTCCCGAGCGCCGTCGCGTGCATCGGCAGAAGCGCGCCGACCTCGAGCAGTTGGAGGCTCGCGTCCGGCCGGAAGACGTGATGGACGACGAGCACGCCTCCCGTGTGCGGCACGCCGACGCGGACGGCCTCGCCGACGCGCGACGCGAGCAACTCCGACCAGGCGAGCGAGCGCGACCGCAGCTCGTTCAGATCGAGATAGCTGTTGCCGAGCTGGAGCAGCTCCGGTCCGAGCTGGTACTTGTCGGTGTCGAGGTGCTGCTCGACGAGGCCGTGCTCCTGGAGCGTCCGGAGCAGGCCGTGCACCGTGGTCTTCGCCAGCCCGACGCGATCGGCGAGGTCGGCGAGGCTGAGCCTCCCCGGATGCTCGCCGAGCGCCTTCAGGATGCGCACGGCCCGGTCGACGGATTGAATCGTCTTCATGGGTATTGTCGAATCGCGTTCGACATTGTAGAATGCCCGCGATGAGTGAAGAGAACGGCCACGTCGGACTGATCCTCGTCTCGCACAGCGCGAAGCTCGCCGAGGGGCTTGCCGATCTCCTCTCGCAGGTGGCAGGTCCGGCGGTGCGGATCGTAACCACGGCTGGCGCTGTCGACGGGTCGCTGGGCACGAACGGCGGCGCTGTTCTCGAGGCCATGCAGCGTGCAGCCGCCGACGGCGGTGCGGTCGTGCTCGTCGACCTCGGGAGCTCGATCCTCGCCGTCCGTGCCGCCCTCGCGGAGCTGAGCGACGAGGAGCTCGCGCACGTCGCCGTCGCCGATGCGCCGCTCGTCGAGGGCGCCGTTTCTGCAGCGGTCGCCGCGTCGACGGGCTGCACGCTCGAAGAGGCCGTACGCGCGGCCGAGGAGGCACGTGTCGTCACCAAGCTCTGAGCTCGTCGAACGGTCCGTTCGCCTCCCGGACGGCGTCGCGCTGCACGCGAGGCCGGCCGGAGCGCTCGTGCGCGCGGCCGCGGCCTTCGCCGCCGACGTGCACGTGAGCGCGAACGGACGCCGCGCCAACGCGAAGAGCATCCTGGACGTGCTGGCCCTCGGGGCCGAGGGCGGCGCGGAGCTGCGCATCGACGCGTCAGGCGAGGACGCCGTCGCGGCCGCCGAGCACCTCGTGCTCCTGGTGCCCGAGCTCGTCTGACAGCAGCCTGCGCGCGATCGCCAGCGCTGCGTCCTGCGACTCGGCCGCGAGCGCGCGCGTCGAGGCATCCGCGGCCAGATCGGCGCGCAGCGAGCGCACGGTCGCCCGGACCTCGTCGATCCGAGCCGGCGCAACGCTGAGCTCGTCGATGCCGAGACCGACGTAGAGCGCGGCGAGCTCGGGCAGAGACGCCGACTCTCCGCAGACCTCGATCGCGACATCGGCCTCGTGGGCGGCCGTGACCGTAGCCGCGATCAGCGTGAGCACGCGTGGGTCCGCCGCCGACGCGGCGGTCGCGAGCGGCTCGGTGCGGTCGTAGCCGAGCGTGTACTGAACGAGGTCGTTCGTGCCGAGCGACAGAAAGTCCGACTCGCCGGCGATCTCCCGAGCGTTCCGCGCCGCCTCGGGCGTCTCGATCATCGCGCCGAGTGACGGCAGCGGGCCGGACCGGCCGACGTCAGCTGCAGCGCTCCGCAGCAACGCGCGGACCGTGCGCATCTGATGCGCCGACTCGACGAGCGGCAGGAGCACCCGCAGCTCGGCGGTACCGGCGCTTCGGAGCAGCGCGCGCAGCTGCGCGGTGAGCTGCTCCGGCTGCTCGAGGAGCAACGCGAGCCCGCGCTCGCTCGTGCCGTGGAGGAACGGCGGTGTCTTGTCCTCGCCGAAGTCGAGCACGCGAACCGTCGCAACGCGGCCAGGCAGAAGCGCCAGCAGCGGTGCGAGTGCCCGTTCGTGCTCGGCCTCGGTCGGCCAAGCCGGCGCGTCGAGGAACGCAAGCTCGGTTCGCAGCAGGCCGACGCCGTCGGCCTCCGCGGCAATGCCGGCTTCGATCTCGACGGTGGTCGCCGCGTTGCACAACAACGTCACCCATTGCCCGTCACGGGTCACAGGCGGCAGCACTCGCGACCGCGCAAAGCTGCGGCGACGGTCGGCGAGCCGTTCCATCTCGGCAGCCGCCCAGCGCGTCCGCTCCGGGCTCGGATCGAGGTAGAGAACGCCGTCGTTGCCGTCGACCACGGCACGGTCGGCCTGGTCGAGGACATCCTCACCCACCGCGACGACCATCGGCAGGCCGAGCGAGCGCGCCACGATCGCCGCGTGCGACGTCGCCGCGCCTCGGGC